>OBEQ011419956.1_pt1 | contig 96047 bp, 128 predicted proteins | sample 1670901 | NCBI WGS metagenome assembly OBEQ01 (sample SAMEA104232315, study PRJEB22302) | groundwater metagenome | biome: forest; feature: aquifer; material: groundwater | place: USA | collected 2011-08-07 | depth 5.4 m | reverse complement strand
GGATTTTTTGAAAGAATCGTAACACCTTTTGGTACATCTGCCAAAGCAGATATTCCTAGAAAATATCTCAAAAGAAGAGTCTATGTGATAGTCACAAAAGATTCTGTAACTGAGTAATCAGCTATTTCTGTCCCACACTCTCAATTACCACTATTTATTTATACCATCAGAAATAATCATATAGATAGGTGTATATGATATGTTCAAAGGTAAGGGACGCGAATTTCTTGGGAAGGTAGTAATATCAGAGGAAACTGGCCGAAAATTCGGTGTAGTAGGAGATTTAAAATTTGTAGCAGAATCAGGCGAACTGTTGCACGTAGTTCTAACAGAACCTACAAAGCATATAACAGAGCTTAATTTAGAAAAAGATGAAAACAACCGTCTGTTAGTGCCATTTTCAACAGTAAGAAGCGTAGGAGATTTTGTGATCATTAGTGAAAAAGAAATCTCTTAAAATTTCTTTTTTCATTTTTTCTTATTTCTAACATAGTATTATATAATTCTAAAAATTATTTGTGTAAATCCAGTCTTCTTTATAAGTTTTCTGAATCATTTAGGTTAATGGCACGAGGTAAAAAACCATCTGAGGTTGAGCAGGAATTCGAAGAAAGAGCTGAAGAGCTGGAAAATGAGACAGAAAAACCAAAAAAATCTGCCGAAGAAGCTACTCTAGAAGATCTTCCAGGAGTAGGACCTAAAGCAGCAGAAAAACTAAGAGAAGCAGGTTATAATGATCTTATTTCTATAGCTGCTGCATCTCAAGGAGAAATATCAGCAGCATGCGATATAGGCGATGTTACTGCGCAAAAAATAATACAGGCAGCAAGAGAAATGCTTGATATGGGCTTTAAGTCAGCTGATGAAGTATTAGAAAAAAGATCAGAAATAGGAAAAATAACAACAGGATCAAAAGCCCTTAACGCTTTATTAGGAGGAAGAGGAATAGAAACCCAAGCTATAACAGAAGCAGCAGGAGCATTTAGCTCAGGAAAAACTCAGCTAGGATTACAGCTAGCAGTAAACGTACAACTGCCTATAGAAAAAGGCGGAATGAATGGAGCATGCTTGTTCATAGACACAGAATCTACATTTAGGCCAGAAAGAATAATCCAATTAGCAGAAGCACAAGGGTTAGATCCACAAACAGTATTGAAAAATATATTTGTAGGAAAAGCTTACAATTCAGACCATCAAGTAGTTTTAGCAGAAAAAGCTAAAGACATAATAAAAGAAAAAAATATAAAACTAATTATTATAGATTCTTTAACAGCCCATTTTAGGGCAGATTATTCAGGTCGTGGAGAATTAGCACCAAGACAACAAAAGCTTAACAGACACATTCACCACCTTCAAAAATTAGCTGATACTTATAATATAGCAATATATATCACAAATCAAGTTATGTCTCGTCCAGATGTAATGTTTGGAGATCCAACAGCACCAATAGGAGGTCATGTTCTAGGACATGGTATAGGATTTAGAATGTTCTTTAGAAAATCAAAAGGAGAAAAGAGAATAGTCAGATTAATAGACTCGCCATCTCTACCAGAAGGAGAAGCTGTATTCACAGTATCTGAAAAAGGTATAGGAGATTAATATACAAACAAATACACTATTTAGATGATAGAATGAGCATAGATTATAGAAAAACAGCTCAAACAACAGGAAGAGTTCTAAATAATTTACTAAAAGCAGCAGGTTCTTTAGCAGTATATTATACTGCTATAAAGATTTGGAATATATATCAGAATTTAGAAAGACCTAAATGCGATAAAAATATACCAGTTGTTTCATACATGGAAACAAGATCTGGTAGAAAAATTGTATTTGATCCAGATTATAAAAAACCATTCTATAATATAAGAGATGAGCACGCTCCATTAATTCATTTAGATATTGGCGAAGAATTTTGTGGTCGAGAAGTTACTATTAAGATTTTGAACTATTCTCATGATGCTTATACGAATTAACTATTTGTCAACAAAAATATCTCTTCTTTGACATCAACTTCTCTAACATTATTTATAACAAATTCCAATCTGTCAAAAAACTTGTTCTGTTTAAGCTTTCCAGAAAATACATATTCTCCATATCTAGCCTTTCCAAACAGTTCTGAAATCCCTTTTCTAAGTACAATATCTTTTGCTTGGCTAACATTATGTCCAAGTATTTTTTCAGCATTTTCCTTAAACATAACACATCTTATAGAACCAGTACCATCATCTATAATACCTGTTATTCTCATTGCATAATCAGGCTCTATTACTCCATGTGTATTGCATATATAGTTGCTCTCATCTTCTTTCAAACTATTATTACATTTAGAGCAAACTTCATAAAAAGGTGGTGATTCAAATATCTGAAGCAATGCAGCCCTTATCTCATAAGAACCTTCTTCATTTAACTCATCAATATAAGCCCGTCTCTTTGCACCAGTACCATACCGCTCAATGACACCAAATCTTCCAAGCCTTATCTGAGAACCAAAATTATCTTGTTTTACAAAGCCGGTTATTCTAACACCATCACCTTGATTAAATCCATCAATTTTAGATATTTCTTCATTCCAAAGAACAAGTCTTATAGTGCCAGTTTCATCTCCTAAAAATACAGAACAAACCTGGCCGTCAACACCATCTTTCTTAAATCCTCTTTTACTAATCCTAAGAATATTAGCCACAATATCTATATTCTGCATCCCAGGTATCAAATTCTGTATACATAATCGTTTCAGTTCCATTTTTTATCATCTTCTATAAAAATGGAACATACGCGTATTGTTAAATACGAGTAGAGTTCCATACAAAGAATTAGCAAAACAAACTATAAAATAACTGCAGAATTTGCAAATCACTTACCAACTAGAACAAAAGCTCCGCCAATTATACCTAGAATACTTCCTAGAAAAAATCCACCACCACCAGCAAAACCAACAACAGAAAACATTATAATTAATACACCAGCTGTCAAGCTGTTTCTTACTTTCAAAGAAAGATAAAATCCAACCAAAATAATTATTCCAGCCAACACTCCTATCAAACTGAATGAAAGCAATAAAGATGATGATATAAACATAGGTATAACAGGAGCTATTCCAGTAGAGTAAGCCAAGCTAGCCAATGCAGCGTTCAGAGTAATCAACAACCCTCCAACCAATGCCATTATAGATCCTAGTTTCATAAAATCATCCTTTACTTTCCAGTACTTTTCTAACAAGTTTTACATCCCTTCGCAGTATTGTAGAGCGACCAGAGTGTCTTGCAATCTTTTCACTTTCTTTCAAAAGCAAAACAAGTTTATCCTCAAGCACTTTTGCCAAAGCTTTTGCAGCATCGTCACTAATTCTCTTTCCACCAGCTTTCTTTATCACGCGCCTCAACGGCTCAACAGTAAATGCCATAACAATACTTGCATACACTCAATTAAATCATTTTTATCAGATTTCTGAGAAAAATTCTAAAATCTATTTATACCCCAACATATATATTTTAGTATATATTCAAGCGAAACTAGCGAGCAAGAAAATTTCTAATGAAATGAAGAAATTTCGTAGCAAGCGTGTTGAGCGCGAAAGATTATGATTATTGTGATATTCTATGATGCCACTATCAACAAAAGTTGCGTTAGAGGAAATGTTTCTCAGAAAAAAACCAGTTAAACTGCTTATGGCATTAAAAATGGGCGGACCTGTAAAATACATCTCAATGCTATCAAAAGAAACAGATTGTACATATTCTCATACTGTAAAGCTTTTGGAGAATTTTAGACAGCTAGGACTAGTAAGTTTTGACAAAATGGGTCGGGTAAAGTATATCAAACTAACTCAAGACGGAGACGAATTAGCAGGACATTTTGAAAATGTTCTAAGAAAGTTCTCAAAAATCAATGTAAAACAGCCAGAACAAGCTGAAATAAAGCCAAAACTACCAGCAAAAACAATACCAGTAGCACAACCAAAACAATTATTTACAAAAAGACCATAATAAGTCTACTAGTTACAAATTCTTACAATTACAAAATTTTAAGCAGAGTATTTTCTAAAAAATATATATACTCCAACTACTAATAAGAATTGCTGACAAAGATACAAAAAATAAAATTTTGTATGGACATACTGTTCATATATATGATCAAGGGTATATGCTAAACATATCAAAACTAGCAACACTCCAACAACAAAATGAAAATATAAAATCGGTGGAAAAATGCCAAAAAAGAAATTATCAGATATGGTTTTTCAACGGGTAAATCCACCTGATGAAAAAGAGAATTTAACACCATTAGACCTAGCTAATGTTTTGGTCAGAAGAATAGGAGTAAAAAGAAAAGAAAGTAGAGCAGACCATGCCATGCTTTTAGTAGAAATGCTTAGATTCAAGAAAGACAATATTCCTATAGCAATAGAGAAAATAGCACAAATTTTAGGAGTAAGTCAATCGCAAAGCTATGAGGAACTAAGAAAATGGCGCACCTTAGGCATAATAGAATTTGTTAAAATCCCAATAGGAGAAGGCTTTGCAAAAGGCTATATGCTAGCAGGACCTACAGCTAATCGTCTTCTGGACAAAGTAGAAATAAATTTCAAATCATTTGTTAGACGCACTAGAAGAATAGCAAAAGACTTTGATGATATTATTGGCTTAGAAGCTCTAAGACAAAACAAAGAACCTGTAAAGCAATTAGAAGGCCAGCAGATAGACATAATAAAAGAAGAGCAAGCTAAGAAAAATGAGGAAAGTGAAAAAGATGATATAGATGAAGAGTAAAACAAACAAATCTCAGTTATTATATAAGCTTCTTCTAAAAATACCTAAAGAAAAGGTAACTACATATGCTGAGCTGGCTAAGGTATTGAAATCGCATCCACGCGCTGTAGGAAAGATGCTAAATTACAACAAGCACCCTGAAAAATACCCATGCTACAAAGTCATAATGAGCTCAGGAAAGTTAGGTGGTTATGATCCAGGAATGAAGAAGAAAATACAACTTCTAAAGAAAGATGGTATAGAAATCAAGAACAATAAAATCTCAGATAAATTCATTTACAGATTTAGAAAAATAAAAGAAAATAAAAAATCAAAGTAAGAATTTATCTTCTTTTCTTTGCAGCTGATCCTGATGCACCTTTGTGATCTTTATCACAGCATGCCATCCATTTTGCAACTCCTAAAAACAGGAATCCTACAAAATACATTCCTAACACCATGCCTAACATTGACATGTTTGCCAGAAGGCCTCCTGCTCCAGCTTCCCATTGTCGTAGGAAACCGCCAACCAGAAGGGTAGCAGCTATTGTCAGTGCAACAGAAACTCCTATCAATTTTCCTATCATTTTGCACATAGTTATCAAATACTCTTTGAATAAGACGATATTAAAAGATTAATAATGCTCAAAAACTAACATAAGAGAGGAGAATTTTATGTTAAATTATAAAAGAATATTAGCAAAAAAGAAGAAGCCAGAATTCATAAAATCAAAAGAGATTTTAAAAAAACTCTCAACTGATATAAAAATAGACAACATAGAGCTAGTCTTAAACAACATAGACGATGAGTTAGAACCTATTCAAATAGCAAGCATAGCATTTCCAAAATCTATAATATTTGAAAACAGTGAAAAAGCAAAATCATTTTCAACAGAGTATGTTGCAAAGTGGATAGAAGATAGAGTAAAGGAGAAAAAAGGCATTATAATACATCCAGGAGACTTTAACAAAAGCTTACCAGTCATAGTTAAAATATTAGCAACCATTAAAAAAGCAGTACCAATTGTACTGAAATCAAATGGATATTATTCAGAAGCTACAGCTAATTTTTTAAAAAAGATAGTAGATGTAAATATAATAGATTTTAAGTATATTTCCAATGATTGTTCTTCAGTATTGATAGGAAACATAGCTTATCCAGATGTAACAAAAAGAAATATTTTGATTGCGCAGACATCTGGACATCTGATAGTAAGCCATGAAATTCTACCAAACCATATAGAATGTGATTCAAAACCAATATTAGAGTGGATAAAGGCAAATCTAAACTCATATGAATTGAAAGTATCTGGAGCCTATAAACCAGATATCGGAAGCCATAAAGAAATTGCACGTAACCTAACAATAACAGAATACAATGATGTCATGAAGCATGCTAGAATGATAGGTCTGAATATATGATTATCGTATCTTATGGATTTCTTTCCAATCTTTACCAGAGTTAAGCCATTTTTCAAATATACGCTTGCAAGCTTCAACATCTAAAGGATTGTATTTATCTTTTAGGAGAGATTCAGCAGTAGTTATAGTCCTTCCAGACTTCCACTTTATCAAAAATTCCTCCAGTATCTGTTTTTTCTCGAATTTGTCCATCTAAACACCTAATGTCCAGCTGCACCTAACAAAACCACAATTATCAGTATAACTACTCCTGCAAACAACATCTTAACCCCAGACAATATAAGGTTTTCTTTTGATATTTTCCCTAAAAATATTCCTAACATGAATAATAATATAAACGCCATTACAAATGAAACATAGTAAGCTATACTAATAGGAAGCAACACAAAGGGCATCATGACAAGTATTCCAGATATAAAAGGCGCTGCACCATCTATCAAAGCTATTATTATTGCTGCAAAATCTCCTGCTCTACCAATTTTCGTTTTCTTTAATCTAGTAAGCATAGATCCTTCGAGTTCTTTCAACTCCTTTTTCCTTTCAGCAGCTTCTGCCATGTAAGCTCCCCACACACCAGAAACAGCCATGGCTATTGCAGCTCCTAAACAAACACTAATTATCAATCTTGAGTCAGCAACACCTGCAATAAAACTAGAAATAACAATACCTAGTATAGCAAGTACACCATCAAATCCATTCATTGCAATATACCTTCTTGCAATAGAATCAATATTCAATATTTTATTATATTCTTTAAAGGTTTTTATAGAATATTCTTCATGTTTTTGATTTTTAACTTGTTCAACAGGTTTTTGAACAAAACCCCTCCGATCTTTTACTATAGTCTGACGATAAAATTTATCTTTTTTAACATCCTTTTGCTTGTCATCTGACATAGAACTATTTGTAACTAATAAATTAAATAGATAGAATCAGAAATTATTGTAAGGTTCTAGCTTCTTCAACAATCTTTCTTCCAGTAGAAACCTTATCAACACTATGTACAGTTCCTCCATTTTCTTGTATTATTCTTTCAACTTCCTCCATGTTAATATCACTTCCTTCTAGAGTTATCTTAACATTCTCAACTTTTCTATCTATTTCATATACAGTTATGTCTACACCATCTATCCCTTCTGTATCAGCAAGCATTTGAGAAAGTTCAACTATAGAAGGGCTATGCGGTTTTAGAACATCAAGAACTAATCTTCGTACCAATGACATTTTAACCAACCTATTATTTCACATATTTGATTGAAATTTAAAAGACTTTTATAAGGTCTTTTGAATATTTTAAATCACTTATATATTTAGAATAGAACTATTTATTCTTTTTCTAAAGCAGGATCTTTTGCTACAATAGGAAATCTTACAGGAGGAGGCAGTCTAAGATCTCCAGAAAGAGAGACCGCTTTTATCAAACAGCCTCTAAATATTCCGTTAAGAACTTCTACTGCAGTATCAGAAGGTAATGATTTAGTATCTTTCCATTTTTTAAGTATATCTTTAGAATTTTCAGCTTTATATAAAACATCTCCTTCAATCTTTATCTCACCAGCATCAGGTGTATATTCAACTTTAAAAGTAAATTTGATCGCCAGAATATCTTTTAATTCATCAACATCTCTTCTTTCAACATCAAGAATTACAGGAGCGCTGTTTACAGATATTTCTCTGTTAACATTGTCTGTATTTGTCCGTGCTTTTATCGAATTTATATTAAATCCTACTATCATATTGAAAACCTTACCATTTTTAGTTGTTTTCAATAATTAGGAATATTCCTTATATGAATATGACTAAGTATTGATTACCTAATCTTAGTACTTTTATGCAACAAATATTTAAACCTAACATAGTCATTAAATTGATACCAAATTTAATGACTATTCTGAATTAAATTTTATTTGATTCAAAAAATTGATTTAAATTTCCTTTTGGCGTAAATCTAGAATAGGAATCAGCCCTGTAGTCTAGCGGTAAGGATTCCAGCCTCTGGATTACCAGAGATTTGAGAGAAAGCAAATTGAAATTGTAAAACAATTCAAGCTGTTATCTCTGTGAAATAAGAAAGCTGGAGACAGCAGTTCAAATCTGCTCGGGGCTATCTCACAGCTTTTAATATATTCTCTTTTATCTACTTTTATGCATCCAGAAATCGAAGAAGCTATTAGAGAAAAGGCAAGAGCATATCTAAGAACAGAAACAACAAAACCTGAATATGATGAACTTGTAGAACAGAACCCTATAATGAGTACTTCTGTTGGTCATATGCTTAGACAAATATCAATCTATTGTAGAGCTGCAGAGCAAGGAGTGATATCATTTGATGATATATATTTTCTTGGAGTGGTATCTGGTGCACAAACAATAGCAGAAGAAAGATTGATAGAATCAGGACAAGCTCCTATAAGTATGCAAAGTGTTGGCGTAAGAATAATGCCTTTTGTAGTCCAAGACGATTCAAGCCATAGAGATAGTGTAAGCATTGGAGGATACGAACTTGTTGCTGAATTGTACAATTGCACTTTTGCTGAAGCAGAAGAGAGATTTCATAATATCAATAGAAAAATATCAGATTACCATAATAGTTCTTTATGAATAGAATAACTATACATATTTTTCCATATGAATATGATCTTGAGGAAATCCTAAGTCTGAACATACTTTTGTTACAGCATCAACCATTGGAATTAATCCACAAATATATACATGATGGCCAGTATAATTTATTTTTTCCTTTATCCAATTTTGTACATACCCTTTCTCACCCTTCCACCTATTTCCAGGCTTGCTAAGAGTAGGAACAAAAATAAAGTTTTTGTGTTTTCTTGCAAATTCTTCAAACAGATCTTTATAATAAATATCTTCTTCATAACGTACTCCAAAAATCAGATACATTTTCTTCTTATACCCACTTTCTAAAAGATGCTCTATCATAGGTTTTACTCCAGCTATTCCAGTTCCTGTAGCAACAAATATAGCATCCTTTTCATGATCCTTTATTATAAATGCTCCAAAAGGTCCTAGCAAGTTTAGTTTTTGACCTAGAAAAGTATTATATAAATATGTAGAACCAAGACCTCCAGGTATTTTTTTAATACAAAATTCTAGAACATTTTTCTGTATAGAAGAAGAAGCTACAGAATAAGACTTCATTTTCTTGCCTCCTTCAAAAGGAATCTCAATATTTACAAACTGACCTGCTTTAAATTCTATATTTTTGTCTAGTTTGACCTTCAATATATAAACATCTTTTGTTATCTGTGTATTTTCAATAACAGTCCCTTCGAATTTTTCTACCATTTTTAAACGACCTGAGTTTTTGAAAATCAGGAGTATCTTTGATACGACTTAATTTTCAATAATTTTTACTTCGAATCTTCCAACCATAAGAATTACCTTTACTAAAAAGCATTTAACTCTTTAATTTATACAATCTATAGATTGAACATGAAAAAACAAATGCAGAAAACAATAATGACCTTAATTATAGTAGCTCTTCTTGCAATGTCAACAATAGCATTTGTTGTCATAAGTAGTGTATCGCCAGAACAAACTACTCAAAAATTAGAATTACCAAAACAAAGTGTTATAGACGGATACATCAATGAAAGTTATAGGCAAGAATATCTATCTCAAGGATATACATTAATGGAGTATCATTATTATGATGGTTGTTGTAAAAATATATCAATTTTCATAGACTATTTACCAGAAGTTATAGGAACACAATTAGTAATACAAAAAATAAAGGACACAGACTACTACATTAATTTAGAAAGTGTATTTGGTAAAGAAGAAAAAATAACTCCTAATACAAATGAAGCATTGTTAAGATCTTTATGTAAAACATTGACAAAAACTCCTATAGATTGCGGTCTGCTTGCAGCAAAAGAAAATAACTCATCTAGTTAATAATTCTTTTTCCAGATCTTCAACATCCTTTTTGATTTTCTTAAGAACATTTGGAATATTATCATTATTTGTATTAAGCAATTCTGATAGTTCTCTCAAAATTTTTCTTTCAGTCATTATTGATACCTCTTTCTAAGCTGTTTTATAACGTCCATCAGGTTATCTCTATTCTTTCCTACTCCTTGTCCTATTTTAGGAGATCCGCCACCTTTTCCTTCAAGATCTTTACATATATTTGACACTATTGATCCTATATGTATATCTAATTTCTTAGAAGAACCAAAAATATTAATATTATCATTATCTATACCAAATAAAATAACAACTCCGTCTTTGTTATATATAGTTCTAGATATTTTTTGAAGTTCTTGCATATTCGTATTTTCAAAATACTCTATTAAAAAATCCTTCTCAAATCCATCTTGTATTTTTTTAACCTCTTCTACAGCTTTTTGTTCAATATGGTTTTCTCTAATTTTGTTCAATTTTCTCCATTTATCAACAAGATCCTTTGCTTCCCTAAACACATAATTTTCAGAAACATTCAGTATTTTGGCACATTCTGCTAAAATATTCACCTCTTTTTCAATCTCTATTTTAGCAGCAGGACCACATACAAAAATTAGTCTTATTATTCCATCTTGTATTCTTTCTTGTTTCATTATAACAAGTTTTCCAATTTCTTTTGTATTATCACAATGTATACCTCCACAAGCTTCTACATCATAAAGTTTATTTTTCTTATCTCTTATCTCAACAATTCTTAATTCTTGTTCAGGAGCAGCACCACCTTGATATATTACAAATCCAAATTTCTTCTCAGCCTGCACTCTATTTAAAAAATATTTTTTCACATTATATCCACTTCTTATAATATCATTAGCTCTTTTCTCAATCTTTTCAAAGGTCTTTTCATCCAAAAGTTCATAATGAGTTATATCTAATCTAGCCTTGTCAATATTTTTTAACGCAGAATGTTGCCATATATGATCTCCTAATATTTCACGAGCAGCAGCGTTTAGAACATGTGTTCCTGTATGATGCACCATAAGCTGCTTTCTTCTAGCCTCATCTATAACACAATTTACTTTATCTCCTTCTTTGAAATTAGGATTTTCAACATGATGAATTATTAGCTTTCCAAATTTCTCAACATCAAAAACCCTACAGCCATTTATTGTTCCAAAGTCAGGTTCTTGTCCTCCACTTCTTCCATAAAAATATGTATTATCAAGAACAACAACGTTATTTTCTATGTAAAGTATTTTTGCACCAAAATTAAAAATATTTTGATCTTCATAAAATAACATTTTTCCAATAGGGATATTAGATACATCTATTTTTTTTGTCTCTTCAACTTCCTCACCCATATGCTTTCTTGATATTTTGCTATAGATATCTATAGGAAGTTCTATTGTTAGACCTTTGGATTCTGCAAAGGAATTTATCATTTCAGGAGTTATTCCATTTGATTCATATAATTCTATCAATTTTTCTTTTGTTATTTTTTCTGGTTGTTCGACAATCTTTTCAACGATTTTCTGAGATCTTGATTTTGTTTCAAAATATCTTTTTTCTTCAACTTCTAAAATTTCTTCAACTTCTCCAAGACCTTTCAAAAGTCTTTTGTCAAAAGGTTTTAGATATTTTGCATGCATTTTACAAATCTCAAATAGGTCTAAGTCTAAATTATATTGTTGTATAAATCCTAAAGCCCTTCTTAAAATTATTCTAAGATTGTATCCACCTCCAACATTATTTGGTAGCTGCCCATCAACTATTGCATATAATAAACTCTTTGTATGATCTGCTATTGCATATCCAGCTTCTAATTGCTCTATACTTTTTCTTATATCTTTATAGCTCATACCTATTTCTTTTTCAACTAATCTCTTTCCTGCATCAAACCCAGCTTCATCAGCATTTAACACACTAGACACTCTAGAATATTTATTAAATACAAAATCATCATATTGAATTTTTTTCTTAATATTTTTTATTACAGGACCAAAAACAGCATCATAGCTTGTAGATGTTCCTGCCAATAACCATACCATTCTTTCATATCCAGCACCCATATCGATTATCTTTTTGTCCATAATTTTATAACTGTTTGGTGTTCCTAGAAATTCAGTAAATACAGCATTTCCTACTTCTAATCCTCTTACAAAGTATTCTAGAGAATATCCAAAAGCAGAAGGTCCAACCCAAACATCTTCAATAAAAGCTATCTCTTCAGCAGGTATTTTCAAAACTTTTGTCAACATATTCCAATCGAGTTCTATACACCTATCTTTCCAATATCCTTCCTTCTTTTTCTCGTCATACATTGAATGCTGTCCTATCATAGTTAGTGAAGTATGATGTCTTCCGCTGACTCCAACATTTGGTATGTCATTAAATCTGAGACATACCTGAGGAATTATCAGTGGGTTTGAAGGAAATTCAAAAACAGTATTGCCCCCAACACTTCTTTGAAATGATGTTATACTGGCAATATTAAAATATAGTCCAGGAAACCATCTACAAACAGTTGGATATGAAGCAATACTTGTATGACCATTCTTAACAAAGAATTTTTCAATATTCTTCCATACTTTAATATAATCACCTTTAGTTTTCGAAGAAGAATTTCCTATAAATCCGTAAGGCGTGCATGTAGAATCAGGACATTTTTTTCTTTCAATAAGCGACCAAAAAGTCTTACCACATTCACATTTGTATCTTTTGAAACCTAATTCATCAAAAAGTTTAACATGATAATATCTATAAGGATCTTGTGAAAACTTTTCTCTTAGAACATCTTTTACATCCATATTAACTTAACCTATTTAGAAATATACCATTGATTAGTTATATAGATTACCATAAAACTAATAAAATATCTAAAATTAAAAATAAATTAAAAAATTTATCCGAACAGTGCTCCAAGTCCTTCTGCCGCTTCTTCAGCCTTCTTTGAAAGATCTTCTTCTTTCTTTTCTTCCTTTACTGCAACACCTGCTACTGGAGCTGCTGCAACTGCTACTGGCATTGCTGCTTTGCTTATAGCTTCATCTATATTAACGCCATCTAAAGAGCTGACCAAAGCCTTTACTTTAGCTTCATCAACATCTCCTACAGCTGACATAACTTTTTTTAGATGAGCTTCGTCTACAGGTTTTCCTGCAGAGTGCAACAACAATGCTCCAAATACATAGTTTGCCATATTTTTTGCACCTCATTTTTACATTATTTTTTACTTATGAAAAGACTTCTATATATCTAATAAAAGTCTTTTATACGCAGACCATCAATCTTTGACTGATGGTATCACGTAATATCTATCCTGTTATTGATTCAATTGCATCTGCTTGTCTAACAGCTTTTGCCAAAACATCTCCAATAAATTCTTTTTCTGCTATATTGGTTTCAATAGCCAAAGATTTAGCTTCTCTATAAGCCTTTTGTATCATTATTTCTATAGATAATTTTGTAGGATAATTTATTTCAACTGAAAGATTTATGGATTTTCTTACAGCATCTAATATATCAGCCAAAACACTTTCTAAACTTATATCTAAAACATCCTTTCCATATATTAAACCTTCTTCAAATGCATATTCAAGAGTTATACCTATTTGAATAGGTTCTATCTTAAGCAAGTTCAAAACAGCGACAACATCACCACTTATAACATCTCCGTGTTTTACAACAATCTTTTCATCGATAACAGATATTTTTCCAGCTTCAACCTTTGTTTTTAACCCAGCCTTTTGGAAAGTTGATATTGCTGGTCCAGGTGGAATTGGTGTAGGTCCTTTTGGAACCTTTATATCTACTGGAGCTATTTGTCCTGTTTTTGCACCTGCCTTTACAGTATTTTTCTTTAAAGCATTGAATAGTTTGAAAGGGTTTTCGTTTGAAACTATCAAAGCAGCTGATCCTGTGATTTTTTTGCAAAAATTTACATCAGCTTTGTTAGAAGACATTATAGCCTTTTCTAATATAGTTTTTCTACTCATTCTTACTGTAGCAACATCTTTCAAAGCATTTTTTACTTTTAATTGAACAGACCCAGGAATCTTTTCAAGATCAAGCACACCAACAACTTTATGAGAGTCTATAAGCTTCTTCAGTTCATGTACCTTTTCCTCTTTTTGTTTTTTGTTCATTACCATATCGAAAACCTTTGGTTTCTGAAATAATTATTAGGTTTGTTTCAATCCTACATTTATTGCAACAGGTTTACTCATTGTAAGTTTAATATAAACATTTTTAATATCTGATTTTGGAGGTATTGCTTTTCTCACTTCTTCTATTATCTTCTCGACATTTTCCTTTATTTGTTCATCACCCATTTTTTCATTTCCAACAATACAATGAATAACAGGAGTATCTTTTATCTTGATTCTAACAGATTTTTCTAATGCCTTTTTCATATTCTCAGGGTCTACATTTGGTGGAAGCAATTTAGGCATCTTTCCAGGAGGACCTAAATATCTTCCAAGAACTTTTCCTACAAGAACCATCAAAGGAGCTTCTGCTAAAAAGAAATCATAAGATTTGCCAAGTATTTTTGCAGCCTTTTTATCATTCTCCATTTTTAGCAGATCATCTTTAGTTACATCGCCTTTTTGAGAAATAACACATGTTTTGTTAGCTCTTCCTTTTCCATGAGGAAGTGAAACATCCTTAACAAATTTGCTTTCAGGTTTTTTAAGATCAATATTGCTTATATTTACAGAAATATCAAAACTTTGAGAAAACTTCTTCTTTTTAGGATCTTCTCTCAACATCTTTATAGCTTCTAAAATACTTTCTGACATTTTTAAAATCAACTCATTTTATTTGCAGAAAGAGTTGCAGAAATAAAACACTTATATAAAGTGTTCTAAAATTTTAACCCTCCTGCCAAAGCAGTAACCAGCAATAAGCTGTAACGGATTTAATGTATATATCAGATAAGCTTATAAATATGATTATTCTAGTACAAATTCAATTCTTCTATTTTCCTTACCTTTATTTTCAGCTTTTGTAACTATTATTCTACCAACTTCTCTAGTATTTTTTAAATGTGTTCCTCCACAAGCTTGGGCGTCACAATTTATAATATCAACAATTCTAACTTCCCTCATATCTTCAGGCAAAGGTTTGTGTTTTAGTCTTACAAGATCAGGTATCTTATCAGCATCTTCCCTTCTTGCAACAAACCATTTTATATCATGCTCTTGTTGAATAGCTTGATTTGCAAGTTCTTCATATCCTTTTATTTTATTTTTATCAAAATCTTTCAAAGAAAAATCAATTCGTGCTCTGTCAATATAAATTTGTTTTCCAGTTGTCAAAGCACCTGTTTCATTGAGCACTATTCTAGATAATATATGGCAAGCTGTGTGGTACCTCATCAAAGTATATCGTCTTTGCCAATCTACTTTACAAAAAACAGCATCTCCAACTTTCAAACCATTTTTATCATTGCTGATAAGTTTTGATTTATCTCCAACGCCAGAGGTATTATCAAATTCCTTCTGAGTGACTTTGTGGAAAATATTTCCCTCAGATTTTCTAGAACTCAAAACATTAAACTTGACTTCATTAAGAGAAATTATTCCAGTATCACTAGGCTGTCCACCACCTTCTGGATAGAAAGCAGTCACGTCTAAAACAACTTCTGTATTATTTTCATCTCCAATTATTTCAGTAATAGTTGCACTCCATTCATGCAAATAGCAATCTAAATACCAAAGCATTTCAGTCATAAAAATACCTTATACTAAAAATAGAACTTAAGCATGCTTCTTCTTCTCATGCATACGAACAACATTCATGGATATTGTTAATGGAATAGGTATTACTGCTTCTAAAAGCTCTACAGTAACTTCGCTCTTTGTTTCATCTAGTCTAGTAATTTTAGCTTTTTCACCCTTAAAAGCAGGACCACCAACTATTTCAACAACGTCTCCTATATCGTATTTTATCTCTCTTTTCTCAGGTATCATGAATTTTTCCAAATCCTTTAACTCAACTGCTTTAGAAATAAGACCTCTTACATGCGGAATATTTTTAATAGCACCCTCAATATCTTCTTGCTCACCTTCTATGAAAACATAACCTCTCAAGTCATCTGTAAAAAATATTGATTTTACAGGAATTTTTCTAGCCTGAATTCTTGTCATAACAGTATCCATTACAGCATTTTCTCTTCCTGTAGTTGTTCTAATTGTTAAAATCATTTATAATCCACCAATTATCTGCACTACCATAAATATTGCAAATCCTACAACTCCAATTATTGCAATACCAATAGCACTAATTTTTGCTGAAGCTTTAAACTCTTCAATATCAGGCTTGTTAGCTACAACCATAACTCTTTTGCATTGTCCTATAAAATTTTTTAATCTTTGAAAATATCCCAATCCCATATAATCAACCAACAACTTCCATTAATTATTAAATTATTAATAAGTAAGGAAGAAGTATAACTTATATATAAAAGAAAGGTTTTTAAATCTAAATTAAAGGTTGTCTTGCATCAACATCTTCAAAATACCTATCTAAAGAAGGACTAGAGAGATCCAAAGAAACTCTTTCAGATCTTCTAAGAGGACAATCAACGTCAAATAAAGTATACCATTTTCTACTAGAACTTCTCTTCATTGAGCTCTTACAAAATATAGTTCATCATCACATAATCTTCTGAGTTCTTTTATTGCATGTTCTCTGGCTTCATAGGAATTATCAGCAAATACAGGAAAACAAGAAGATCCATTTATTTTCATCCTATCACTAGAATTTGGATATCTAGTAAAATATCTAACTTGGTATTCAAACATAGAACCAGCTTTACTTAACAAATTCAATTCCAAGAATTTTTTCAATTTCTTTTTTCTCACTTGAAGCTGCCTTTGTTTTTATAGGAATATAGTCCATTATCGCAGGAGCACTTACACCTGTTATAACAACCATAGCTCGTATAGTCTCTCCAAGTTCTTTCATTATCTGAGCTCCCCAGATAATCTTAGCATCAGGACTTAGTTTGCTTGCTATAGCCTCTACAATTTCTTTACATTCTTTTATTGTAACATCAGTTCCACCAGAAATATTAATCAAAGCACCTTTTGCACCTTCAATATCAACATCTAATAAAGGATTGTTCAAAGCTCTTTCAACAGCTTCTACAGCTCTGTTATCACCATCACTGTCTCCTATACCAATCATAGCAAGTCCTCCATCTCTCATTACAGCTTTTACATCTGCAAAGTCTAAGTTAACTAATCCAGGTCTTGTTATAAGTTCTGTTATTCCTTTAACAGCATTTACTAAAATTTCATCACATATTTTAAATGCAGAAACTATGCTTACATCTGGAACAATCTCCAAAAGTCTATCATTAGGGATTACGATTAAAGTATCAACAGCAGGTTGTAATTTTTCCAATCCTCTTTTAGCATTGTCCATTCTTTGTTTTCCTTCCATTGTAAAAGGCAGCGTAACTACACCTATTGTTAGAGCACCTGACTTTTTAGCAGTGTCAGCAACAATTGGTAAAGAGCCAGTTCCAGTTCCACCACCAAGACCGCATGTTACGAAAACAAGATCAGAACCATCAACCATTTTTTTAATATCGTTTCTGCTTTCTTTAGCAGCTTCTTCTCCTATTTTAGGATCAGCTCCAGCACCTAATCCACCAGTAAGCTCTTTTCCTATAAGAACCTTTAGATCAGCATCACTATACAATAAATCTTGTGCATCTGTATTAAGAACAATTGCTTCAGCACCAACAACACCGACTTGCATAAGTCTTGATATTGTATTATTTCCAGCTCCACCAGAACCAATAATTTTTATATGAGCTTTTTTGCTCTCTAGAAGTTTTCTAAGTTCAGCATCAACAGCATTTGTACCAGCGTTTCCAACTGTAAGAACACCCATTATTTACACCCTAAAAAACCAATCATTATATATGATCTAAAGTATATTTGTCAAACAGATATTTAAACCCCGTCGTATTTTCACTCTTTTTAGAAAATTTACCAAACAATCAAACTTGATTTAAATCATTACTCAAACGTCTTAGATTTTGGAAAATCTAAAAATAAATTATATAAAATAAAAAAAACAAGACACCAAGTTTATCTTTTTAGATATTTTACATCTTCAGGATCTGTAGGATAAAAACACTCTTTTCTACTTCCTGTACAAGGTTCTACACGAACCTTTCCATCTCGATACTCCGCATATGTACTATCCCCTTCTGTTACTATAGAAAAGCTTCCTAATGGAGGTCTTCCATCATTTGTAGGAAATACTTTTTTCATGGTTTTCCTAGGTGCACTATCTCTATCCAAGTCATAGCTTCTCGACTCTACCATTTTCACTCACCTCATTTATTTACAACGTTTTCAGTTTGAGAAAAATGTATAGAGTATTTTGTATTAACAAATTACAAATATACACATTCTCAAGAAAGTTTGGGAGAACGTGTTAACCCACAACAAGTCCAACCACTAAAGAAATCACACTTAACTTCAATAAATTTCTATTTGTTGAACTCATGATTATCACAAATATAATATCCAAATTATAACAAAATAAATTTTAAAAAATAAAAGTAAATTAAAAAATTATTCTCCAGTGCTATATGCCTCAAGCCTTCCGCTTACAGGATTAAATAAACCCACGCTACCAGTTTGAGATTTATATGTCCATAAAGTCTGGACTCCACCATTTACTTTTTGTGAAAAAAAAGTCTATCATAACTTAATCCTAAATCTACCATCGTCATTTCATTCACCCCGTATTATGCTGCCATATCATATTTAGCAGCTTTTATTTCTGAAATTTCATATACCCATAAACCCTTTCTTTCAACATATTCTATCTAATTTTCGAAATCTATAGCAACCCGGTAATCAGAATTAAATCTATCTCTGAAAACAGCTAGGTTTCTATCGCCAACTACTATATGACCTTCAAAAGCCATATTAGGTCTCATGTACATTTCATTCACCATTGTCTTCAGTAGTATGTTTCAAAATCATGAGAAGAACATTTAGTAATATCAACGTTCTCCGAAGAAATTTTGAAGGAGAACGCACTTAACCTATAATAATTGCTGTAGCTACAAAAATCACAAGTAAATTTATATTTTGTAGTACATTTTTCATAACAATTAATTGCAAAGAAAAGTATATAAAGATATGGGAACTCTTTCCCACCTTTTATAAAGTCAAGTATCCATTTAAAAACATTTCTTTTATTATATGAGTTACTAAATGGTTTTTATAATCAGCTATTAGATAGCTGATAGGGAAATCGGGATTACCCTAAAACTAAAAACCGTAGGTTTCAAGTTTAAAAAAAACTTGAAAAATAAGGAATTTAAATAAATGACTTAGGTTTGTGGTTTGGTATGCAGAAAGGAGATTTTGTAAAAATAGATTTTATAGGAAAGCTTGAATCAGGAGATATTTTTGATCTTACTGACGAAAAAATAGCTAAAGAAAATAATATTTATAATCCAAGCATAAAATACAAACCAGTTACAGTTATTATTGGAGCTGGTTTTGTTGTACCAGGATTAGAAAAAGCTCTTATGGATATGACAGTTGGAGAGAAAAAAGAAATTCTAGTAAAACCAGAAGAGGCTTTTGGTAGTAGAAATCCAGAGCTTATAAAAACTGTTCCAGAAAAAGCATTTGAAGGAAAACATGTAGTGCCTGGAATGATAGTTGATTTTGGAAATTCTCGAGGTAGAATACAAAGCATTTCATCAGGTAGAGTACGTGTAGATTTTAATCATCCTTTAGCAGGAAAAAATTTGAAATACCAAGTTGATTTAAAAGAACATATTGATGACCAGATACAGCAAGTAGAAGCTATTCTAGATTTCTTTGGAATAGAGCCAAAAATATACATGATTCCAGGAGCTTATGAAATAGAAGCAGATCCTTCACCAGCTGTAAAAGGCAGAGTATCTTCTCTGATTTTGGAATATATAGGAGGAGTAAGCAAGGTAAGATTTGTTCAAAATTATACAAAGAAAGAAGCAACAGAAAAGCCAGCTGAAGCAGAATCAAAAGAACCTAAACCAAATAAGAAAAAGAAAGATTCAAGCGACGCGTGAGAGTGGAGCGAATTAGAGGAGCGCGAAAGAATATCATCATATTTCTTGAGAATACAACGACCTGATAGCTATTTCTGTTAAAGAATGTACAAAATAAGCTTTTTCTAAAGATAGAGAAGTCATCTTATTGTCTACAGAATGAACATTTTTTCTAACATCATTAATCGCAGTAAGTATATTGTCCTCAAATTTGTTTATAATTCCATCAGCTCTACAATCTCCAATAAGCTCACCTAATGTAGCCATTTCAACAGACTTACCACTTTTAACCTTTTCTTTATCAGGAAGCCTATTTTTTATCTTTTTCTTCAAGACCCATTCCAAAAGTTTGCTACACTCATTTATCACACCATTTGCATCTTCTTTCTTCAAAACAATTTTTATCTCAGCAAGTTTCTTTATAACATTTTTGTCGTTTATAGTAGATGCAAAAAGAACAGGCGGTAAATTAAGAACATCTAATGCATCTGATGTTAAATGTAAGTCATATCCATCCATTTTTACATAGCCCAATAGATGAAGTTTATTTATCTTATTTTCCAATTCAGTTTCATCTATCCATTTTAACTCATTTTTAATTATTTCTAGATCTCCACCATATTTTTTGATAGCACTTAATATATCCCAGTCAACAGAATCTATAAGCTTTGTACTTGTTGTGTTATCAATTTTTATATCAGATTTAAGAGAAACAACATCTCTAGTCCTAGATATAGAAAACAAATACCTTGGAACAAACATCAAGATAGATAAAGCTACTAGAAATGATACCTTATTAAAATACCATGAAAGAGAAACTATAGCTGTATCAATAAGACCCCGTCCAAACACAACTCCTGAAATAAATTCCATGAAAACTATTACAAAAAATATGAAAGCAATAATTCTTGTAAATCTAATCAAAAATCTTAGTTCAGAAACAGGAAATAACTTGAATTTTCTAAATCTGCTGATCCTGAGACCTACAGAAGCCAGCACAATAAGTACAAGAGTTGCTACTATGATCCAAGTAAGAAATGATATAGAAACGTTTTCTAATACCATCTATACTTAGTATAGCAAACGTTTATGACCTTTTCAGGCCAATAAAAGCCTTTAAAAGCTTTAGCTACTCTATGAGAGTAATAATATGGTGACAATATGTTTTTGAAAACAGAAAGCAATTGGAAAAAGAAATTAGCTCCGGAAGATGAGAACAGGTTAAACGAACTTTTAGAAAGAACATCTATGCACAGACCAGCATACAATATGGCAGAAGAAGTAAAAGCAGCTCAACTTTGGTGCGCTCTTGTTGAAATGCGAAAAGAAAATGCTCATCTAAAGGATAGACTAGGAAAACTAGAATATTTATTAGACGGCTTTGTATCAAGAGTTCATTCTATAGAATCGGAGAAAAAAGCTGTGATAGAAAGTCATGAAAGATTCTAACGTGATTCTCAGGAGCTTTGTTCATTTTACTCCTTTTCATTGTTTATCAGGAAGAGTTACAAGAGATAATGCTCCAGGAAGAGGGTATTTTCACACAAGTGGGTTTAATGAAATATTTGGAGGAAATGTAGATGCTCAAGAATCTTACGCATTTGAAGCACTTAGAGATAATTCATCATTATTAAGAGATACAGATTATTTCTTAGTAGCTATATGGGGAGATGTTAGCAAAGGAGATAAAGTAATGGATCTATTTACCTATAATGGAGTATATCCATGGCCTGGTAATCCAGAGGTTTCTGCGTATGTTCTGAGAAATGGAATTTATGCTCCTGAAGAAAGATCTATAACATGCGGAGATACTTTAATGATTCTAGGAAAAGAAGAAGAGCATAGAAGACAGACAACAAATCTAAATGAGTATATCTCTAATCCACCAGTGATAGAATTATACCCATCTAGATATTAGAAAACAATAACTCCCAACTTTTCAGGTTTTGATGTTGTTGCTTTATTCTGGTATAAAGGCTCATGGTTGCTTGTTATTAAATCTGAATCTAGAACTTCTACATCACAGTTGTATTCTTTTTTCAAAAATAAATTAGCGTCTTCAAATAATTTAATTTGCTCATGCTTTTCTTTCTTATCAGCAAACTTGTCAGATTTTGCTACAAATAATATAATCTTAGAAGGCTTCTGCTTCTTTGCAAGCTTTTTAACATGTTCTATATCTTCTAGAGTCTTTTTGACAAAAGCTTCTTGTTTGTCCAAATGTTCGCCTTTCAATATGACAGAGTCTTTGTATTCAGGCCATTTTTCTACAGAGACAAAAGTTTTATGACCTAATTTGCTCCAAACTTCTTCAGAATAATGCGGCGTTATAGGAGCAATGATCTTAACAACATTTGTTATAAATTCCCTGACCAAATTTTTGTTTGGAGACACAGATCTTCTAACATACCATTTAATATCATTTACAGCATTGAACAATGAGACATTCACAGCAGTTCTGAATTTAGTTTCTTCATAAGCTACTGTGCTCTCCTTTATTATTTTATGCATCTGAAGCTCTAACCAGTAATCTGAACCGGTTTTAACGTCTTCCATTTTCTCTGATCTTTCTAACAAATCATTTAAAAATATAAGTCGGCTTTTCAACGGATTTATATTCTCATCTCTCCAGTCAGCATCGTCCAACCCTTCTGCAGATGTAGATATGTTTAGCCTAACTAAATCTGCACCGTATTTTTCAACAAGTTCGCTAAGAGGAATTATGTTACCCTTGCTTTTTGACATTTTTTCTCCTCTTACATTAACATAACCATTCACAGCTATTGATTTAGGCCAGTATTTTTCAGCAAATATAGCAACATGATGGTAGATGAAAAATATCAAGTGATGTTGTACAAGATCTTTTCCACTGTTTCTAAAATCCATTGGATAAAAATATTCAAAGTTTTCTTTCATTTCCTTTAACAAATGCTCATCTAATCCAGCTTCTTTAGAAATTTGTTTTAGATCGCCTTTATCCAAAAATATATGATCAAAAACTCCTTCTGTTAATTTTTCTGATGTTATATTATTGTCGTTTATGGTCTTAGCTATTGTGTAGTATGCCATGTAAATAGTGGAATCGCTAAGCGTCTCAACAATCCATTCCTTGTCCCAAGGCATTTTAGTTCCCAGACCAGACTTTCTTGCACACGCTTTATCCTTTAACCAGTCTATAGTATTAATAAATTGATCTCTTACAATATCTGGATATAATCTCATTAATTCTAAATGTCTTTTAACAGTATTTTTCCAATTCTCATTAGAATAATTCAAAAACCATTGATTTTCCAGTATTTTGACATGACATTTATTATTACATCTACAAACAACCAATCCAGTAGTTTCCCATATGCTTGCACTTCTTCCTATATTTTTAAACCTCTCTATCAAATGCTCTTTTACTTCACTAACTTTTTGTCCAGAATATGTCTTACAATTATTATTAAGAAATCCTTGGTGAAACTCTTTTTTATAAAGTTCTGCAGTTATTTTATCTAATTTTTGCTTCTTATCAGCTTTCATATCTTCAACCATTTCTACTGCAGGAAACTCTCCATAACCTTCTAAAGAAATTATTGATATAGGTCTAAGAACATTTGAATCAACTTTGTATTTTTCAGAAAGTTCCTTATCCTTTAAAAGTTGTTTTACCCCAAACCAGTCAAAAGGAGCGTGTGCTGGAACACTCATAACAACTCCTGTACCAGTTCCAATTTCAACAAAATTTCCAGGTAATATAGGAACTTCTTTTTCTGTAGCAGGATTTATACATCTTTTTCCAAAAAATTCTTCGCTATGAACAGATCCTAATTCTTGAACTTCAAACAGCTGATCCTTTAGCTTATCTACAGCTTCTTTACTAAGAACCCAATTTTCATCATTAACTAACACAAGAGCATATTCTGTTGCAGGCTTAAGCCAAACATTGGTAACACCGTATACAGTTTCTGGTCTTAAAGTTGCACAAGGAAAAATAAACTTGTGACCATCATCATCTTCAAAAATAAATTTTATTATAGTATATTCAACAGGACTTTCTCCTTCACCTTTTAGTCTATCATGATCTCCTGTAGGACTTTGATCATGAGAACACCATACAACAGGATGAGTACCTTGTATAACATACCCCTTTTCTTTTAGCTTGTTGTACTGCCATTCTATAAATTTATTAAAACAGGGATCTATAGCTGTAACAAATCTTCTACGCCAATCAATTGAATAACCCATTTCTTTCATGCTTCCAATAATCTTACTCATCCAGTATTTAGCAACAAATTCAGGCCCTTTTTTAAAATTCTCTATATCTTCATCTGTTGCTCCATAAAGCTTCAATGTAGCTATCTGAGATTCATCTCCGTTTTGAAGTCTTTCAACAACACCTAAAATAGGTTCTCCTGTTGCATGAAATCCTTGTGTAAGGAGAGCATTACAACCATTCATCCTTTTGAATCTAGTATAGACATCACTTCTGGTAAATGTAAAAGAATGCCCTATATGCGCATTACCATTAACATAAGGAATAATAAGAGAAGTAAAAAACTTCTTTCTCTTATCAGGATTTGCCTCAAACAGCTTTGCCTCATCCCATTTTGCATGCCATTTCTTTTCGTTTTCTTTAAAATCCATATTAACAGTCAACTCAATTCAGTTAGTTATATTTCGCAAGTTTTAATAAAGTAATTAAAAAATAAAATAAGAAAAAGCGCCCTAGACGCGATTCGAACGCGCGACCCCTGCCTATCTTCTGTCATAGATCCAAAGATCTCAAACCTTCTATATTATTAGAAGGGCAGTGCTCTATCCAAGCTGAGCTACCAGGGCATACTACAATTAGATATGATTATGAAATAAAGATTAAAAGTGTTAAAAACAACCCTTTAGAATGGTTTCAGACAGTAATTTAAAAATAATTTCTATTATATTCTATCCTACAAATATTGCTGTACCAATAATAATTGCATTTTCTTTAGGAAATATAGTTGAAATGATGTTAGCACTGGTATTTATTTCAATAATACCTTTTTTCTTGACAGCACATTACGCTAAGAAAAAAAATATAAATATAGATATTTTTGAACAAGATAAAAGACATATACCATTTATAATGTCCTTAGCATCTTTTGCATTAGGAGCTTTATTATTTAGGTATCTTAATTCAACTTTGCTTTACACATTATGTTTAGCTTATCTAAATATAGCAATCGCATTTTTAGTAATAAATACAAAATCAAAGATCAGCGTGCATGTAGCAGGTGTAGCAGGTGTAGCAACATTCGCAACATATATATTTGGTTTGATAACAGCACCCCTTTTCCTCTTAGTTCCTTTCATTGGTTGGGTAAGATACAAAATGAATGCTCATGACCTATACCAAATAATAGGAGGTATTGCAGTATCAATAGTAATATCTTTCTTAACGTTTAGCGCTTTCTATCCAATTTAACTATTAATATAATAAATTATCTATGGTAGAAATAATAGAAATCTTATCGTTTTTAGCAATAATTATCAGTATATTCTATATTGCTTCTATAGGAGTTATAATATTTCCGTGTAAAAAGAGCAAGGAAAACAATAAGACTCCTTTAATTTCAGTAATTATAGCAACTAAAAATGAAGAAGATGTTATAGAGAGGACTTTGCAGGCATTGAAAAAATCAGACTATCCAAAGTTTGAAATTATAATTATTGATAGTAGTAAAGATAATACAGAAAAAATAGCAAGAAAATATACTAACAAAATATTCATAGATAAAAAAGGTATTGGTAAAGCAAATGCTCTAAATCTTGGAGTAAAACATGCAAGAGGAGAATTAGTATATATAATAGATGCAGATTCTATAGTTGAAAAAGACACGATTAAAAAACTTGTAAGATCTTTGGGAACAGAATATTCAGCTTCAATAGGATTGAATCTTCCGATAAATAAAAAAGGATTTTTAGTTGATATAGGAAGATTAGAAAGTGGGTTTCTCAATGCAGTAAATAAAATCATTAGTTGTATTGCAAATACTGGTATAATTCCAGGAAGAAATTATATTATATACAAAAACACCCTAAAAAAATTAGGAGGTTATAAAAATGTCTTGACAGAAGACCTAAATCTAGCTTGGCGCCTATACAGATCAAATAAAAAAGTGACTATAGCAGACGCTCCTATATATGAGCAAATTCCTGATAAACTAGAGTGGTATGTAAAACAACAGGAACGTTGGTCAATAGGAGGCCTAAAAGAGCTTGCAAAATCAATACCATATTTTTCTTTAAAAGAGAAGGTATTCTTAATACCTCTTTTAATATTTCTTACAGGAATACCAATAACAATATTTCTTTCACTAATATTATTCTTCTTAACATACTCAACAATTTTCTTATCTACTTTTATCATATCACTAGTTCTTCTGATGATTACAGCTATAAAATATCTTGACTATAAGGACGCTTTACTCTCTCCAGTAACATCTGTAACTTATGCATTCTTGCAAACATTTGTAACCGTATTTAGTATAATAAATTTAGCTTTTTCAAGGAAAATCCAATGGTACAAAACACCTAGGGAGAAGTATAAATAGTAAAAAATAGAAAGTAATAAGAAGGGGTTTTATGACAAGAATAATATCTATTGTCGCAGGAAAAGGTGGTGTAGGAAAGACTTTTCTTACTTCTAATCTAGGAATAGCTCTTACAGAATTAGGAAAAGATGTTATAGCTATAGATAGCAACTTAACAACACCTAATTTAGGAATACATTTAGGAGTACCTTTCTATCCAGTAACTCTTCAAGATGTTATTAAGACAAAGGCAAAGGTACACGAAGCATTGTATAGACATCCATCAGGATTAAGAGTGCTTCCAGCAGGTATAGGTATAAATGACTTAAGATCTGTTGATCCAAAAGGAGTTCAAAATGTAATTCTAGATCTTTTAGGAAGATCAGAAATAATGCTTATAGATTCTGCAGCTGGCTTAGGAAGAGAAGCTTTGGTAGCGTTAGAATCAGCTGATGAAGCTCTTTTTTTGGTAAATCCAGAACTTCCATCTGTAGTAGATGCATTAAAGACAGCAAAAATAGCAGATCAGTTAGGAACTAAGAAAATAGGAGTTGTAGTAAATAGAAATAGAGGTTATAAATACGAATTGACAAATAGTGAAATATACTCAATGTTAAACATACCTGTTATAGCAAATCTTCCAGATGATAGATATGTTTCAGAGTCTATAGCAACTCGCACCCCTTTCTTGCATCATAAACCTAAGAATGTTCTTTCTCATGAAATAAGAAGTCTGGCAGCAAATCTAGTAGGATATGAATATAGATACAATATACCTTGGCACCATAAATTACGCAATCTGTTTTAGATAAAAGTAACACCATGATAATTAATAGGATTTAAACCTTCTATCGTTACTAGTATTTACTAATTGATTATTAATTGAGGTGTAAAATATATGATAGAAGACATGAGACGAAAGAAAAAATTACTTGAAAGACATTCAGCATCTAATAAGAAAAAGCCTGCTAAGAAGAAATAAAAATTCTATGAGATATTTTATTTTTATATAATCTCTTTCTATAATATTATTATGGACAGATTGTTTTTTGTAAAGAAAAAGAAGCGTAGACTTCTTGAAGAAGAAGCAGAACGTGACATGATGCCTGCAAAAAGCAAAATAAAAATCAGAAAATAACTTTTAATAATTAAACGCATTCTGAATACTAATGAGAGCTCCAACAGTTGCTGTAATTGTATTAGACGCAATGGGTCGTGATACTTTACAGAGATATTTAGACAATACCTCAAGACAGGTTTATTTGCAAAATCTTTCTAGAATAGGATTAGGAAACATTTTAGATGATAAATACCATAGCTTGGTAAATCCAAATCCAGATGCATTAGCTCTTGCATTAAACCCAGCCTCTGTATGGGCAGACAGTGTAATGGGACATAGAGAATTAATGGGATATGTAGATCCACAGGATTATGAATTATTTCATGAAGGATTTCCAGAGGAGTATATTAGAGTGCTTGAGATGGCTACAGGAAGAAAAGTTCTCTATAATAAAAGAGCAGGAGGAGGCCAAGCAATTCGCGACAATCATGATGAACATGAAAAAACAGGAGGACTTATTGTTTATGCAAGTATGTGCGATCCTTTAATTCAAATTGCTGCATGCGAACAAGTCATAAATCCAGCTGAACTAGCTGAAATAGCAGATATAGCATTTGATGTAGCGCAACAAACTGGATTAAGAATAACAAGATCAATATCAAGGCCTTATGTAAAAACTCAGAATGGTTACACAAGAACATCTAAAAGAAAAGATTCAGTTATTCCACTGCCAGACGGAACAGAAACATTTATTGATCTGGCAGGAGAAAAGAAAATAAAAACAATCAGCATTGGTAAATGTTCAGATGTTGTAAATACACAATGGTATGGTAGAGGAATAGGTTATGCACATCTAGAAAATTATGCAGCAAGAAAAATGAAAATAACACCTAAAGACAAAAATCCAGATTCTATAGCATCTCTTTTTAATAAACTAAGACAGTTAGAAGGACCAACTTTTATAATGTGTAATCTTCCTGATACAGATTCTTTGTATGGTCATGATAGAGATGTACAATCAAACATAGCTTCGTTAGAAGCATTTGACAGAGTTGTTCCAGCAATAATAAAAGCAATGCCAGATAACAGTTATCTATTTATTACAGCAGATCATGGTATGAGAGATGGAGGAGACTATGGATATCATAGCAGAGAAGCTGTTCCTCTTTTGGTATTTTCAAAAGGATCTCAATTAAAAGATAGAATACACATACCAGAGTTAAGAAACACATATGCTGTTGCAGGCTATCTAGCAGCTCAATTATTTGGATTTGGAGAAGAATTTTTAGAAAGATGTAAATTAGAAGATTTGATAAAAGTTTAGTTCAGAATTTATTAAATTTATAAAATCTATTTTACTTCTTGTTTGACAAATGAAACAACATATCAGCATTTAGTTCAAATGCTACAACAGCTTTTTCCAATCCCCAATTATTAAGAACTTGCGGATGTATTTCACCAACAATACCAACTTCTTTACCATCAACTATTATTCTTGCCGTCCTACCATTTATGAAAGAATTATTCTCTGTTTTCTCTAGCACATAGCTTAATCCTAAGCTTGATAGTAGACCATCTAAGCAAGAAGCTATCTGCTCATATCCAATACTAACATCACTTATTCCAGAACATATTTTATTTAAGGTTCTTGTGTTATCCAAGCTACTTTCATCTCTTATCACAACTTCTCCAAATTCAAAAATCTTTTGAGGATATTCTGTGTGCATATTTTTTACAAAACATTGTAGTATACTAGGCAATAAAAAGTTTCTTACAGTAGAATAGTTCTCACTCATAATGTTATCAATTTCTATTGGATCTTCATCCAAAAGCATTTTATTGCACAAGTTTTGTTTATTGGAAAGTATAGCACTCATTATTTCTTGAAATCCAAGACCAACCATTATTCTCTTAGACCTTTCAGAAAACAAACTTTCCTCTCTAAGTTTTCCTACAGTAAAACTTCCTATTGGTAATTCTCCTAAATTCTCATATCCATAACACATTCCAATATCCTCAATAACATCTGTGCTATGCATTATATCATTTCTATATGGAGGAATAGAAACAGTTATCTTATCTTTGGATATTGTTGTATCATACTGCATCTTCTGAAGAATAGCTATTAACTCAGTATCCTTCAAAGAAAGTCCTAAAGCATTCTTCACCTGACCCTTATCAAATGTTATTTTTTGAAGAAAATCATAAGGTGCTTGAACACTCTTACCAAAATTAGTTTTCCACGGATATTCACTTATCACAGACTCTATTTTTGCGCCTCTATCTTGTAAAGAATATGCAAAAATATTAGCAGCTATCAAAACAGCTTTATGATCTGTTCCAGTTACTTCTATAAACAGATTCTGTGATCCAGGTTCTACCTTTCCTATATAATTACTGTTGATTATCGGAGGAAACGATAGCACGTCGTCATTTGCATCAACAAATACTGGATAAAGCTTATGATCGTGTAAAATATAACCATATTCTATTCCCTTTGGATGCTCTTTTAGTATTTCACTCAAATTAACAGTTTTCTCAAAATCTAAAGGAGCAAAGCTTAATTTTTCTGGATCTACAGCTTTGTAATTAACTGGAAACTTTATCCTATCATAATTATAAATTCCTATAGATATTTTCTTCCTCTTCTTTCCATAATTTTCAGCAAGTTTGTCTTGCAATTGGATCATATCTAGCAAAAGCTCTTCGTCTATCTTAATGTCTTTTGCAATAAATCCAGCAATAAAAGGCCTTATTTTAGCAAGTTTAGCATCAACAATAATTTTCTTTCCACTATTTTTTGCATTAAGTTTTGGTAATCCTTTTGATTTTCCATAATATCCTTTTAGAACTCTGGCAACTCCTTCAACACACCACAAATCAGGTCTGTTAGTGTCACCTATCTCTATCTTTGCTTTATCTCCTTGAACTATCTCAAGTTCTCCTTTAACAACTTCAAGATCTCCTTCTGTAACCTTTTTTCCAGCAAGTTTTTCCAGTATTTTCATATTAATTTCAATTGTCGGCATAATATCAACTCTTTTTTGTTCTTCCGTAAAACATATTTTCTAATTTTTCTACATCCTTAACAGGTCTTTCATCAAGATAGCTTACAAAACTATCTTCCTTCTCTTCACTTTCTAATACAACGCTAAATTTCCCTTTGTTTTTATTAAATGCACATTTTTTCATCAATACATGAAAATGCCATTTATTTTTCTTTTTATTAAATTCTTCGGCTTTTTCTATCAATTTATCTAACGTAAGTTCTTTCATCAATAAACAACTTTGCTATTTCTCAAAAATTTTAAATCATGACTAAATAAATCTCTAATATCATTGATTCCCATAGACATCATGAATATTCTATCAAGTCCGACGCCCCAAGCAATCACAGGATCTTTTACACCCAAAGGTTCGCACATTTCATGTCTGAATATTCCAGCACCACCCAACTCAAGCCACCCAAAATCAGGATGCTTTGCCATTAGCTGTGCACTGGGTTCTGTGAAAGGAAAATAACTAGGCATAACCTTTATTTTATCTGTATTAGCAAATTCTTTTGCAAAGAGTTTTAACAAGCCAATAAGATGTTTTAAGTTTAGCCCTTTATCAACAACAAAACCACCCATTTGATAAAAGTCTGGCAAATGTGTTGCATCAATTACATCATATCTAAATGTTTTAGATATTTGAAAATATTTTCCAGGGATTTTCAGTTGAGGAGAGCTTAATGTGCGAGGAGATATTGCAGTATCATGAGTCCGTAAAATTAAACGATGCGCTCTTTGAACGTCATACTGATATTCCCATCCTCTAGATTCTTTAGTTCCTTTTTCATGTGCATTTTTTACAGCATTCAAAATATTTTTGTCAAGAGATTTTGCATATTTTGGATCTTTGACAAAATAAGCATCATGAATATCTCTAGCAGAATGGTGTTGAGGCATGTATAACGCATCCATATTCCAAAATTCAGTTTCTATAATAGAACCTTGTTTTTCTTCAAATCCAAGACCAACCATTTTATTTTTGACCCAATCAAGGAAAGCACCATAAGGCTGTCTTTTTCCAGCATATAGTTTTTCTCCAATTATCTCAACATTATATTCTTTCAGTTTGACATCTCTCCAAACGCCAGTTCCTATTAATTCTGGAGTAATTATACCAACATCTTTACCTATAAATTTTTCAGCTCTAGACTTTACATCTTCTTTAGCTTCTTCAACCAAACGTCTTTGAATCAACAGTTTTAACAAGTCATCATCAATCTGTCGATTGTTATCCAAACTATGAATCCCTTCTCCTTCCAAACTCTTAACAGAGACATTAGAAAGTATAACATCTTCTCCCCTAACGTCAACCCATCCGTATTTTTTAGCCCATTGTATTGCTATACTAAAATTAGGAACAAGCTTTTTAGCCTCTTCAATCTTTAAGCTCTTTTTGATCTCCAACGCTCTAACTAGTTGCACTTCCGGCAGTCCATACTTAAGACATTCTTTTCCCTCCTTAGTCAATCTGTACATACTCATAATACTCATCTTATTCTCTCCAATATAAATAATACTATAAAATAAAAGAAAAACAAATAATTTATTTGATTGCATATTCTTGTCTTGTTGGAGTTCCGTCTGCTTCAGTATTCATATAAGCAGCTAATCTTTGCATTTCTGATATATATCCTCTGGTATTCACATATTCTTCAGCAGTGTTTATTGAAGCCTTTTCCCTATCTGAAAGCCACAAATTTTTCATATTTATTCACCCCATTTTTTGTATACAAGTTTCCAACAAGATTTCAGAAGAACAATTCTAGCAATAAGTTAAAACAGTCCCAGAAATAACTTGAAAGAGAACTGTTTAGTATGTTCCAAAAGCTACAAAAAACACCTTTACAAAAGAATTTTTTAGCTTTTGATTCATAAGATTTTATCGAATTTCAATATATTTAAAGATATGAGGAAACTATCCCACTGCTATACAGAATTCTTCTTGCAGAAATTCACTTTAAAATCTTAACATCTAAATTGTTTAAGAAGAGATTTATTATAACTAAGAGAAATAATTTCTTTTGGGTATGTTCAAAGAACTTAGGTTATTTGACACACCAAAGAATTTTATTCTTTGCATGTAATAAAGATTTTTCTTTCATAAAGAAAAGTGTTTATATGGATTTGAAAAAAGATACAACAAAAGCAGAAAAGCTAGAAGACTTGGCTCTAAGAAGAGGATTTTTCAACCAATCTTCTGAAATATATGGAAGCCAAGCAGGATTTTATGATTACGGTTACTTAGGAACTTTGGTAAAAAGAAAGTTTGAAACAGCTTGGAAGAAACATTTTTTAGATGAGGATAATATGTATGAAATAGAAACAACAAACATAATGCCTGAGCAGGTTTTCATAGCATCAGGTCATGTAAAAAACTTTCTAGACCCAACAACTCGTTGTAAAAGCTGCGGTACTATTCATAGAGCAGACCATATTATAGAAGATTATTTAAATGAAACATTTGAAGGACTTTCACCAGAAAAACTAACTGAGATAATAAAAAAGCACCATATAAAATGTCCAAAGTGCAAAGGCCAGCTAGAAGATGCTGCTACAATAAACATGATGTTTCCTGTGAATATAGGAGTAGGCGAAGGAATGAAAGCATATCTTAGGCCAGAAACAGCGCAAGGAGTTTATGTTAATTTCAAAAGATCTTTCGAACAATTGAGAAAAAAACTTCCAATGGGATTAGCTCTTATAGGAAAGGCGTACAGAAATGAAATATCACCAAGAAACTTACTAATAAGAATGAGAGAATTCACACAAGCAGAACTACAGATATTTTTTGATCCAGAAAAAATAAATGTTCATGATAAATTTGAAAATATATCTGAATACAAATTAGTTTTATATTCAATAGCAGACAGAAAAAGCAATACACTAACAGAGATAACTTGCGAAGATGCTGTAAAAAAATTACATCTTCCACAGTTCTATGTATACTATCTAGCAAAGATACAAAAATTCTATTCAGAAGTATTAAGAATACCAAAACAATCTTTCCGTTTCAAAGAGCTTAACGAAGAAGAAAGAGCATTCTACAACAAAATACATTGGGATATTGAGTTGAATATAGAAAGCGCAGGAGGATGGAAAGAATGTGGGGGTCTTCATTACAGAACAGATCATGATCTATCAGGCCATCAAAAAATATCTAAACAAGATATGTCTGTAAACATAGACGGCCGATCATTTATCCCACATGTTTTAGAATTGTCTTTTGGAGTTGATAGAAACATCTATGCTATCATGGATATTTCATATAAAGAAGAAGGAGAAAGAATAGTCTTGAGTCTTCCAGAAGCTGTTACACCTTTTGATGTAGCTCTGTTCCCTCTAGTCAACAAGGATAATATTCCACAAAAAGCAGAAGAAGTTAAGCGGCTTTTAAAAATAAAAGATATTTCTATATTCTATGACGAGTCAGGAAGCATTGGAAAAAGATATAGAAGAATGGATGAGATAGGTGTAGTAAACTGCGTAACAGTAGATTATCAATCTTTAGAAGATAATACAGTTACAGTCCGCAATAGAGATACAATGCTTCAAACAAGAGTAAAAATAGAAAACATGTTTAGAAAAGTAGAGTTCTAGTAACTTGTCGATATTAGAAAAAGCAAAATTAAGAAAATTATAGAAACTACAGTTAATACGACAAGGTATGTCCACCAGAATTTATTTTTCTTCCTAATAGAATACCATAAAGTAAATATATTGAAAAAGATATTAGATAAAACAACATAAAGAAAAATATTAATTTGAGATGTGGATAAAGAAAAAAGGCTTACACAAAAGAAGACGAATAAAATAAGAGTTTAATGAAAATATTTTGGGAAGAGTTTTTCCATTCATAAGATCATCTATTTACCTCTTGTAGATCTCTTTGAATCCCTATCTTTACTTCTAAGCTTTTCGTGTTTTTTCCAGAATTCTCTGTCTAGATTATTCATAGCTTCTTGCATAGCTGTTAGAATATTATATCCCCAAACCTTTGACACAATTATAACGCCTAGTTGTGTAGGTAGCTGAGCTCGTATTGAATATTTAGTTTTCCCTCCAAATTTTTGATGATGTTCTATAAACATATGTAATGGTTGTATCTCAGTAACCTTTGATATAGGTTTTATTGTTTTCTCAATTATGCTGTGGATTTTTGCAACTGTCATAGAATCTTCATCTTCTAATCCACTTATCTGAAAATAAGTAATTTTCTTAGGTTTCAATACTAATCTTAGAACATCTTTAGGTGTTATTATATCTACCTGCCCATTTACAATAAACACCTGCTCCTCACTTGTTAAAACATCTATTACCTTGTCTGCTTTTGTAGGTTTTCTCAAGAAAGAAACCTCCTTCATTATAGTTGTAACAGGAATAGAATCAAAATTCATCTTTTCTTTGTAAGATTTTCCTTTTAGTCCCCATCCTCTAGATTCTTTTGAAGTCTTACCCTGCTCCATTAAATTAGCAAGTTCCAAGGTTCCAATAACACCTAAAAGTCTACCACCTTTAACAACAGGTATTCTAGAAATATTTTTCTGCGAAATTAGATTTCTAACTTTTCCAATTTTGTCTGTATCTTCTACAAAAAAGCATTTTTTTGCCAGAGCCTCTACATCAAATTCAATATCAACATTTTTCATTATATCAGTCTCTGATATAATACCTACAATATCTTTGTCAATAACAGGTAGTGCTCTTGAGTTAGACTTTAATATAATTTCTATAGCCTCTTCAAGAGTTTTGTTGCTAGCTATAGAAGGAATTGATTTTGTCAAGTTAGAAACTTTTATAGACGAAAGATCAGCTTCTTTTTTAACAATATCATTAAGAAAAATCAAGCCTTTTAGTTCCTTACCTTTCATTACCAATAGTTGATGTATATTATTTTCTCTCATTTTTCCAAGAGCTTGAGAAACAGGTTCATTTTCTTCACAGGTTATTACTTTTTTTGTCATCATTTCTTTAACTTGCATATAATTCACCATATCAAGTTAAAGATTTGAAGCAACAACTGCGACATATTCTTTAACTTGCATAAAATCACTCCAGTATACATCATATGTACAGAGGTTGTATAAATATTCTATAGTTATGTACAAAAAAGAAATCTGTATTATAATTATCGTTTTGTTGATAATTAAGGTTTATGTCTAGTAACCATATAAAAAGTTACATCAGATTCATTATCTACAAGAGCCCATAGCATTTTAGCTCTTATATTATGAGCCAGTCTCACAGCTCTTGAAAGTTCTACAAACGACATTGTAAAGTCCTCAGGTATAGCAAATACAATCCATTTTGTATGCTCTTTTGCAGATTTAGGACCTTTTTTTAGCTGAACCCCTCTTTCATATACTCTAAAATCACAACCAAATTTAAATCCAGTTCTTACAACCAAACCTCTTTCTCTAAGATCTTCATAAACTCTAAATTTATGAGGAAATCTTTGATCTAAGCTGCAAGCATATTCATAAAGTTCTTGAAAAGTCATTTGTTTTTCATCTCTAAAAACTCTGATACGCTCCCTTTTTATCAATAAACATGCTTCGCACATAGAAAGCTCTAATCTATCTCCTAACTCTTTTCCGTAAAAGCCAGGTTCATATACTTGATCTATTTTATCGAAAACAACAACTTTTTCTCCTTCAAGTTTTGTATCTATTACTTCTTTTGGCTTTTCCCATTCAACCTGCGGCCTATCCTTCTCATCATCCCAAAGTTCAGTAGATTCAAGTCCAGCAACTTGTTGTGGTTGTTTATTCTTATTTTTTTTACCCATTATAACCAATTCCAATAACCGTGTTATCCAATATTACGATACAAAGTTTCTAATCAAGAACAAAAACTAGATTGAGAAAAACTCAATCTATATGTTTTCCACTTCTTGTTAATAATATCATCCACAGATAACTTTTTAAACATAATGAATGGGGTGAGAGGGAGTTTCCTAGAACCTTCATAAGTTCTAATTTGAATTCGATAGACAAGAAATAAATTCTTATCTGCCCTCGACATTCCGCACCATAAGCAATAAGCTTTGTGGTTCCACGGTCTTCAGCCGTATAAGCTGGAAACACAAAAGTGATTTCCATGTGCTCTCCCGAGCTGAGCATAATGGTTGATTTATAAACATAAAATCAATTACCACCCCATCCGAGGAAAACTTTTTCAAGCTTCTGTTGTTTGGTTTTATTTCCAAAACTTATATACTTATAAAATAGCTTCAAAGACTTTTAGAATCATATTAAATAAAAAAATAAGCGCCCCCGACCGGACTCGAACCGGCGACTTCTTGGTTAACAGCATCGTCATTGATTTTAATTTAAAATCAATTCAAGCGCTCTACCTGCTGAGCTACAGGGGCATATCCATATTTTTTCCAGTGATTATATTTATACCTATTCTTAGGATTATTAGAAGAAACTAATTTAAACCACTTATTTAGATTATCAGAGCCTCTGATACATATCAAATGGAGATCTTTCCAATTTTTATTCTCATATTTATGTTTCCATATAGACAAATTAAAATCCAAATCATCTTTAAGAATAGTTGCAACCTGTTCTAATAATCTCTTTGACGTTGAGACTAATGTTATTCTGGGGTAATAAGGTTTATCCCTAGATTTCTTTTCAAATGATATGCCGCCATCTGTATCAAAAAAACCTCTAACGAACGCTGTTTTATAAGATATATTTGAAAGAATTATATCAGAAATATGCAAATTCTTTTTTGGTCCTATAGGAAGATCAAAAACAGTATTTTTAAAATTGCCTATGCTAGTAGAACAGAATTGAAACCCTATAACATCTGGCCATAGGCGAATATTAAATTTTATATTATAAAGTTTTTTATAAAGAGCAGGCATATATTCCTTATAATAAAGATAATCATCTGTTCTACTACCTCTAAGAGAATACATTATAGATGATTTTGTCTTAGTCAAACATCCATCTCCTGTATGAATTCCTATCTCTTCTGCTAATTCAGTAGACATTTTATTAGGTATTACTATACCTCTTTTCTTTTCAGATTTAGAAATTTCAATATTTTCCATGTACATCTTAATTTAGTATATAGATTATATTTAAAGTTAACATATATATGCTCTAATTAATTTACTCGAATATTTAAAAACTAATTTTCATCTAATATCATGGTAAAAGCAGTTAAGAACAATAAACAAAAAGAAGAAAAGATAAAAGTCTGTCCTAAATGCGGTAATCAAATTTTAGTATATAGTGCTGGAATTGATGTAGGTTTGATATATGCAACATGCACAAACTGTGGATACAGAACAAATCAAAATATGTTTCCAGATATTCCAAAAATTGAAGCAAAAAAGTTAAAAATAATTAAAGGAGAAAAGCTTACTCATTTAAGATCAAAACATTTCTTTTCAGGAGCAATGTCAAAATGGCTTGGAATAATAATTGTGTTTCTAGTAATATTGGCAGCAGCAGCTTTATTGTTAAGGTGATTTTGTGAAACTGATAATAGCAGGAAGCATGCAATTTTCTGATAAAATGATAGAAGTTAAACGTGAGCTAGAAAAACTATGCAGGAAGATCTGATGCTGAAATAGAAGTAGCTAAAAATCACGATAGAATGAATGATAGTGCAGCAAAAATCTTTTGGGGTAGTATGGTTGATAGGGAAGCTATCCTTGTCCTGAACTTTGACAGACACGGTATAATAAATTACATAGGAGGAAATACTCTCATAGATATGTCATTTGCCCATTTCCTAAATCAGAAAATATTCCTATGGAATCCAATTCCAGATATCTCATATTACAAAAAAGAAATAGAGTCTTTCAGACCAATAGTAATAAACGGAGATATAAGCAAGATAAAATAAGTGATTAATGATGAAAGGTATTTTTTGGTGGAGTGGAAAAGAAACAAACCAATACGTTTTGAAAAACATCAAACTCAATGTTGCTTTATGTCCATCATGTAAGAAACCTACTAACGTAAATCTCAACTACTACAAAGAATCCAATAGTTATATGGGCCTAGATATGCCATCAAAAATAAAAGGAGTTGGTATGTTGTGTTTAGGTTGTGGGGAAACGTATCAATTAGAATTAGATGCTCTTCTATGGTCTTTGAAGTTTCTTAAAGAACATGGAATAGAATACGATATTTCAAATCTAGAAGATTTTATAGAAAAAACTGAAAAAGATATTACAAAAGCTAAAAAAATTGAAGTTAAACAAAAATCAAAGAAACCCTGATTAAACTTTAGATTTCCTAAAAACTTTTCTCCCAAATCCAATTTTTCCTGTTTCAGAGTCCATTACTCTAAACTCATCTCTTCTACTTTTCCTTCCCATAATCTCCCAATTATAATTGGTTTTTAAATTACATAAAGATTCATTGAGTAAATATTAAATAAATAAGAACTAATGAGAAAGCCCAAGGAAACGTTATAGCTATAGGCATCATTAATTGTAATATCAAATCTATGAAAACTCCGGTTACTGTACCTGTTATTACAAGAACTACAAATGCTACTATACCAACAGATAACATTTCAAATCTCATAAAACAATATATCTATAAAAAATAATTTAAAGACGTCTAAAATAATCTAATCCAGAAAATCTTTCTTCTTGATTTTTTCTGGCAGGTATTCTTCTGTTATAAATTTAATACCTCTATTTGATAAAGCCTCGATTTCCGCTTTCACACCTTTCTCAATCATCAAATTTATTTCCTTGCACCATCCTTTGTTATTCTTAAACCAGTCGTATTTCAAAAGCTCCTTAGCTCTTTTAATGTCTACTTCCTTGGCTTTGATAATACATTTCTTCAAATCATAATCATAGATATCACTGATAGTTAATCCAATAAACTTAGCTTCCGGCGTTGCTATCCTTTCAGAAATATGAGCCAAACTCATTGAACCAGATTTTATTACAGAATAAATATACCATCCATAAGAGTCTGCATCAGTCAAAACATAAATAGGAAGTTTATGTTCTTGATTTAATCTTTGTATCAATAATCTAGTTCCTCTAGAAGCTTGACCTCCTGTTCCAATTACTACACAATTCTGTTTTTGCCAAAACTTATCTTCGTGTAATCTTTCAAAGCCTGCATTTTTCTCTACAACTACAACATAATCTGCCTCTACTTTCTTGAAATCTATTTCTTCAACAGTACTTGGTATAGACCATCCACCAGAACCTAGTTTAGACCAATCTATAGCATCTCCTCTATCTTTTATTATAACATTTCCAGCAACTATTCCTTTTCTATCAGTTGTCAAATGCATCTGTTCTCTTATAATATTAAGAGCAACTTCAATATCTACTATCAAAGGATCTGTCTCACTTTGCTCATCTACAGTATTTTCATTTGTATCCGGCAAAGTCCTTTTCAAAGCATAATACATATCTCTGATACTAGTATGTATCTGCTCATCTATGAGACCTTTTGAGTAAGCAGCTACCATTAAAGTTTGCATAAATTTCTTTGCATGAGCTACATTGAAGAAATATCTCTTGGAACTTTTATTTCCCAACCCCAACTGTCCAGTTTTCTTATCAAAAATAATATTTGACAAAGCTCTGATAGGGATATCTATATTAGGATTCTGTCTCTTCTCAATATCATCAATTACCTTTAATCCCAGTTTCTTGAATTTATCTGAAGTTTCTTTTCCTGCCATGTTAAATCAACTCATTGATTTTACAATTAGCATCATTTTGTTTAAATGATGCTAAGTCTTCAAATCATACTCAAATTATTTGAAGGTCTAATCTCACTCAAGAGATTAGAAATACATTTTACATTATATCCATTTTTCTATTAAATCTGATAACTCATCTTGATGATTACTAAATTGATGATCTGCACCTTTAATAATATTATATTCAAATTCTGGTTTTTGAGTTTTCAAAATATTTACGATTTTAGGGACATTTCCATAGGCATATTCATCATTTTCTCCATAAACAACTAACGTAGGTCTGTTTATTAACTTGAAGTAAAGGAACAAAGGTCTTTTAGAAAGCTTTGCTCCTTTGATTGCTTCAAGGAATGGAAATACATTGTAATCTCCATCAGGATTGATAATGTCGTAAAAACCAATATATGAAAATATTTCACCTGGTAGAAGATCTTTTATTATTTCCTCACCTTTACCATCTTTTACTTTACGTTGCGCCTCTTTCAAGAGTTTGTAAAATTTTGATTTACCAAGAACATTATAATATATTCCTGTATCATCACCACCGCAAAGAAGAACATATTTGGAAACTTTATTTTTTGGTTTATAATAATTATAAACACATATTTTATTCGCTCCTGTAGACTCGCCTATTAAATAAAATTCCTTATAACCAACAGACTCTAAAAATTTTATAGCACCATCAATATCTTTTACACAATCTTTGATTTTTTCATACGCCATACCAAAACGCTTCCTCGAAATTTTAGCATTTTTCTTTATATTAAGTTTTTTGATGTAATGAGCTCCACGATTATTAAATAATAAAAGAGAAATTCCTTTTATGACTAGTTTGTCTGCTAATTCAGGACGTTGATCATCATGATAAAAAACAGAAGAACTTCCGTTGCCGTGTAAGAAAATGGCAGCTTTTTTTGATTTCGAAGCTTCATAGAGTATACCAGGTAGTGTTAATCCATCTTCTGTCTTTATTTGAATCAATTTTGAATCTATCATAAAAATCACTCATCAACCTCCCTTTCCTTTTTACCTTTCTTCTCTTCAGGAGGACCTTTTTCTTTAGCACCCTCAATTCCCTCAACTTCTCCTTCCTCAGTAATCTTAACTCTATCACCAATATAAGACTTAAGATTTTTCTCTAACTCTGCTTTGTTCTTACCAGATAATGTTGCAAGAGCTTCTGCAACCTCTGTAGAGTATCGTTCAAACAATAATACTCTACGCTTAGCTTCTCCTGCCCTCCGCTTGCCAGATAAATATCTTGATAACTCTCTTCCAATATCTTGCAAAGCTAATTTCATTTCTTTAACAATATCAGGATAAGGAGCAATAGCTTCCTTGCTTTCTGATACAAAAGGAACCCAAACAGAGCACATATGAACTAATATTATCAACGGACCTGTTGGCAATGAATTTGTAGGTTGTTGTACACCATATCTTTTCCAGTCAGTTTCTTTCACAGCTTCAGTTGTAGCACAAGCTCCTCCTTGATATAACAAAGGAACTTTGTTTGCAAATCTTATCAACTCACCAGAGTCATTTTTAATATCTCCACCGTAAACAACAGCTACTTCTATCATGAAAGGAAATCCTCTATATACATCTGGATCTCTAGATCTAACTGCAACAAATTCAGCACCAGGAAATTCTTTTTTAAGAGATTTTTCCAATTCAGCACTTCCTATAGGAGATAAGCAGTCTGTAGGAGGTCTTTGTATTTTTACTTTTTGTATTGCTCCAAGAAGCCTTTCTATCATTTCCCTATTAATATCAGCAGCCTTAGTGTCAGGATCTACTTTAGCTATTTTGCATATTTCCTTTGCAGTTGTTGCACCAACAGATGAAAAATCATTAGTTATGAAAGATGCTACAGATCTAGCACTTGTGACAGCAGCCATTCTCTGAATTATTCCAAATTCAACACCATATGGATGAGGTTTCATTTCTTTAGCAGGCTTTGGAAGTTCGTTTACAGTTCTGGGAAAAGTTGTCTTTGTTCCATCAGGAGCAGTATAAACTATTTTTGCAAATGGATTTGCTATTCCTGTTTGTCTAAGAAAATCTTCAACCCATTTTCTATATCTTCCTGCAACATCTAGTTCTATTTTAATTCCGTGATCAAAGCTAGGATCTTGGGTCTCTTCTTTTAATATTTCAGGCTCATTTTTCTTTGTGTCTATCTGTATCTCATAATAATGAGTTTTTTTATCATTTTCTGTCTTAGACCAGATTTTTGTATTTGCCCCAGTTGTTAATTGTGAATATAAAACACATGCAGATATTCCTATACCCTGCTGACCGCGACCTTGCCGAAGTTTATGAAACTTGCTTCCATAAAGCAATTTACCAAAAACCTTTGTTATTTGTTCTTTAACAATTCCAGGACCATTATCTTGTATAGTTACTCGAAAGTTTTCATCCTTAAGTTGTTTTACTTTTACAACAATATCTGGCAAAATATCTGCTTCCTGACAAGCATCTAAACTATTATCAACAGCTTCTTTTACACACATTAACAAAGCCTTTGTAGGATTATCAAATCCAAGCAAGTGCTTGTTCTTCTCAAAAAACTCGCTAATGCTTATTTCCTTCTGCTCTCGTCCCATTTCTTCAGCTGTCTTCTTTGCCATGTTAAAAATCCTCTGATTTTTTACAATTAACATGATTTTGTTTTAATCATGTTAAGTTTTCTAATCACACTCAAGCGATTAGAAATAAATATATTTATTCATAAATTTTTTGCTTACGTTTCACATTTTGTCTTTCCAAAAAAGCATATATAGCTCTATGTGAAAACCCCTTTATAAACATTCCCATAACATCTGTCATATCTTTTACAGATTCATATTCACCTATTATAGATACTGTTTTACCAAAAACAGATATATTTGTATCAGTAAGCCTTTCTAGATTCTCTCTAGACCTACCAGCTTCTCCAATTATTCTTGATTTCAGTCTTTTCAGCTTTTTCTCGTCTCGTGGAAGGTAAATAACAACTATAGTGTTATTTTCATCAGTAAGTTTTAACGCATTTTGAGGTGAAAACCCCCTTCCTATTGCAATAACAATATTTTTAGCATCCATGACATTCAAAGCATCTCCTTCTATTGATATATCATCATCTATAGTTAGTTTAACTTTCAGTTTTTTCTCTATCTCTCTTCTAACAGAACCTCTTATGCCTACAAGAACAGCTATTCTTGCAGCAGGAATCTTTATACTATCAATCATTTCAAAAACACCTTTATTCAAATAGTCTAACAAAATTATAATTAGAAAGATTATAAAACTAATATACCTTTTCTCCTAAGCCACTCGCTTTGTGCTGGAGTATATTTCCAAATAACATTAGCAAACTTATCTCCTTGTATATCCCAAGGCTCTACTAAAACAGCATCGCCTTCCTTCATCCATATTCTTTTCTTCATTTTTCCAGGTATTCTTCCTATTCTATATTTATCATCCTGGCATCTAATTTTAAGTTTATTTGCTCCGAGCGTAGCTTCAACTATAGCAAGTATTTCCTTCCCTCGTGGTGTCCTAACTCTTATTGGCTGCTCTCCTTGTTGATGTTCCATATCGAATCACTTGTGATTTGATAATTAGCATGATTTTGTTTAAATTCATGGTTGAGTATTCAACCTGTATTTCCAAGAAGATTTCTGTCTTCTTAGGAAATCATGCTAAGTTTTCAGATTGTACTCAAGCAATCTGAAAGTTCTAATTGCCCTCTAACAATTAGAAACATATCTAAATCATATTTTTATTTAACAGAGTACACATCTCTCATTAACATCTTACCTTTCTTTGCTCCTACAACTTTAAATGACTTCTTGACTTCAAATTTCTTTCTTAAGATCTTTGCAATGGTAGCAGCATCTGATTTACTAATAAAAAATACATCATATCCATGCCTGCTTTGTTCAACCCAAGAAGTTTTAGGAATCATGTTTTTAAGTTTTTCAACAATCATCACTAAATTATCTCCCCTTGCCTGCATCTTAGCTTCATGATATCTTCCAGATAATTTAACACAATCATCACACATTCTCTTTTTAACAGATATATGTATTTTCTTTTCCTCAATTTTCCTCAATTTATTCAGAAATCCAACAACCTTTATATTAACATCATATCCATCCTTGAAAGGTTTGTATGATAAATGAATTCTTTCAACTTTTCCAAGCTTTTTCATATTAAGATTTACGAAATCTTCTAACATCTTCCTTACATCAGAAAAACCCCTCCATTCTTGCAAGTAATAATTATCGCCATTATCGCATAAAATTATTCTAAGATCATCTATGTCAAACAATTTATTTTTGCTTAGAAAACAAGCCTTACAGAAATTACCTGTTACAGCTTCTTTACCGCATAGTATACAAAGTCTTATCATAATTCTATTTTATAAACTATCTTTTTATAATGAGTTGCGAAGCAACTCAAAGGGAAAGAAGGATGATCTTCAAAGAATATTAGTTCTTTGAGACGTCAAAGACGTGAAAAGTCATTTGAACGTAAGGAAGAAAACCGTAGGTTGTCGTTCCTATTTAGAAGAAGAGTTTTAATTCAAATGAAACGCGTGAGCAAGGGTAGTGAAACGACCGTAGCGAGCTAGTTGAATGCGAAAGAATATATCAGTTTTTCAAAAAACTTAATAGAATCCTTCTAGTTCCTTTAGAAGTTTTAAGTTTTATCAATTTCTGTCTAATAATCTCTCTCATTTAAAAATAACCTCTTTAAGTTTCTAGTTTTATGCAACTCTAGCAATTGGCCTTTGCATAGGTCTTTGACCAATAGGTTTCTTAACTCTAGGATTTAACGCAAGAATAAGCGCATTTAACCTGTTTTCCATTTTAACCAATCTATCAGCATAATCAGTAACCCCTCGTATCTCTTTAGCTTCAGGCAATTCTTCAATTTCAATTCTAGAAAGAAAATCATTCATCTTGCTTACAATATTTGAAGTTGCATTTGCCAAATCGCCCACTCTTTCCATCATACTTCTATTCAATCTAACAATTTCATCAACACTTTGTTGATTAGCTTTTACTATAAGAAACATATCTTTTAGATCTCTATGAGTAACTGTATTATGCTCAAGTTCCTCAACCCTTCTCTCAAGCTTACGCACAGGACTAATAGGAACTAGTTCAAAATCATGTTCTCTCTCTTCTTGCCCAACTTCAATCATGTATTATCAAATATAATTTACCGCAGGCGGTATAAATAAGTTCTACTAAAAATCAAATATATGTAAGTAAACCTTTATATATCAATTGTTATATAATATATAACATGATATCTAAAGGAGAATTGAATATCTACAAAGCTCTATATTTGAACAAAGACGGAATGTATATAAGAGAGATATCAAGAAGCACAAAATTGACTCTTCCTGCAATAGTTAAACATGTAAACAATGGAGAAAGAATAGGCACAATATATTGTAAAATAAAAGGAAGAATGAAAATTTGTAGAGTAAATTTTAGCAATAGAAAACTCCTTCCTATTCTACAGGAAGTAGAACTTACAAGATTTAGTAAAATTCCTGAGACAGTTCAGGATTCATGTTATTCTTTTATTGGCGACCTTACTGAAAAACCTTTGACAGCATTAATATTTGGATCTTATGCAACTGGAAAATACACAAAAAATAGTGATTTTGATGTTCTTTTGGTATTTCAAAGAATAGATAATAAGCTTGCAAAAAGTATAGAATTCTCAGCAGCAAAAATAAAAGGAAGAACAGGCGTGAATATACAGCCAGTAATTTTAGATTACATGGAATTTCAGAAAGAGTTATTAGATATAGAAAACCAGTTCATGAAAGATATTAAGAAATATGCATTAATTATCTACGGGTTGGACACCTATATAGATATTATAAGGCGTTTGCTATGAATTTCAGGAAAGAAAAGTATCAAAGATGGATTGGAAGTTCAGAAATTTGTAAAAAAGATTTTAATGTTTTTCTAGAAAAACAAGTAATTGTGAGAATTGAAGAAAATAAATTATGGAGCAGGAGATATATGGATAAAGCAGACCATAATATGGATTTCGCAACTATAGTAACAAACATACATAAAGACTTTATAAAAGAAAGATTTCAAAATAAAACATTTTATGATTGGACAACAATAGCATACTATTATGCAGTTTATCATGCAGCTCTTTCTCTTTTAGCTAATTCAGGGTACAAATCCAGATCACATATTGCAACCCTATGCGGAGTAATATACTATTATTATCATAAAAACAAAGACTTTAAGAAAAAACATATAGATGTCCTAAGAGATATAGACAAAGAAAATATAGATCAGTTTATTGAGACTCAGAATCTCAGAGAGAGGGCAAGTTACGGCATATCTATTTCATTTGAAGAAAGGCTGGCAGAAATAGCAAAAAATGATGCAATAGAATTTCTAAATAAATCAAAGAATGTTCTCAGAAGAAGATAACTAATTCCAGCTGGAAAACTTTCCATAAAAATCATATTTGTAATTAGTAAGAAGGTTTTCTAATTTCAACATACATTCTTTCAGCAAATTGTTTATTAGCTTGATCTAATGATTTAGAAGACCAATAGTATCGTCCATCATGTCCTATAAATGGCATTGCTAAATTAGAATCAGAAACTTTACCTGTGTTTACAAACTCAGGTCTTAGAAATCCAGAAGAATCATATTGGTTTCTCATTCCATATCTCCCATACCGCCCATTCCTGGTGGCATTCCTCCAGGCATTCCGCCTCCACCAGATCTAGCAGTGATTACATCGTCTATCCTTAAAATCATTTCAGCAGCTTCTGTAGCAGACTTTATTGCTTGTTGCTTTATTTTCAAAGGTTCTACTACACCTAATTTTATCATGTCAGATATCTTTGATTGAAATACATCTACTCCATATCCTGCATTACCTTTTTCATGCTCGCTTCTTAAGTTCATTAATATTTCAATTGGATCAATTCCAGTTGATTCTGCTAATGTTCTTGGAACAATTTCAACAGCGTCTGCAAATGCATTTATTGCTAGCTGCTCTCTTCCGCCAACAGTATGCGCATATTCTCTAAGCTTCTTAGCAAGTTCAATCTCACAAGCTCCTCCACCAGCAACAAATTTGCCAACTTCTATAGCACTGATTATTCCAAATACAGCATCTTCCATAGCTCTTTTAGCTTCATCAACTACGTGATCTGTTCCTCCTCTTATTAAAATACTGACAGATCTAGGATCTTTACATTCTCTTACAAAAATCATATCTTCTCCAGATACTTTAATTTCTTCAACTAATCCAGCATGTCCTAAATCATCTTGTGTAAGTTCGTCAACATTTGAAACAATCTTTGCCCCAGTTGCTTTTGCAATTTTTTCTATATCACTCTTTTTAGCTCTTCTTGCTGCAGCAACTCCTTTCTTTGCCAAATAATGTTGAGCAAGGTCATCTATTCCTTTTTGACAAAATAAAACATTAGCACCACTTGCTACTACTTTTTCAACCATATTTTTCAGCATTTTTGATTCTTGTTCAACAAATGCCTGTAATTGATCAGGTGAAGTTATTCTTATTTGTGCATCAGTTTCTGTTGATTTAACTTCCAAAGCACAATCAAGTAAAGCTATTTTTGCATCCTTGATTTTCTTTGGCATGTTAGAATGAACAATTTCCTTATCTATAACAATACCTCTTATTAATTCAGTATCGTCCATAGAACCTCCATGTTTTTTCTCTATTTTTATATCATCTTTGTTTATCAGAACTTTTCCATTAGATGTTACAGCAACAGATGTTACAGCATCAGCAGCAATTTTAGCCAAAGGCTCTTTAGCAGCCTCACTACTCTTTCCAGTCATTGCTGTCATAGCAATCTGTTCTAAAATTTTCCTATCATTCATAGTAATATTTGTTCCAATAGATGGAAGAATTTCTAGAGCTTTTGTTTTAGCTAGTCTATATCCTCTTGTAATAACAGTAGGATGAATGTTTTGTTCTAGTAAATCTCCAGCTTTTTTTAGTAGTTCTCCTGCCAATATAACTGAAGTTGTTGTTCCATCACCAACTTCTTCATTTTGAGTTTTAGCAACCTCAACTATCATTTTAGCTGCTGGATGATCTATTTCCATTTCATCTAAAATAGTATATCCATCATTTGTTATAGTAATATCTCCTATAGAATCTACCAACATTTTGTCCATTCCTTTTGGACCTAATGTACTTCTAACATTATCTGCAACAGCTCTTGCTGCAGCAATATTTCTTGATTGCGCATCTTTACCAGTTTGTCTTAATGTACCTTCTGGTAGAATAAAAATTGGCTGTCCACTCATTTGCATATTAAATCACCTTTATTTTTAGTCAGTTTTATACCTACTAACAGTATACTTTCATACACAGAAATCTTTAAAAGCTTTGCTTTTGCTGATAAAGTAGAAACTTATATTAAAGATTTTGGAGTTTTTATGAAAACGACACGATTTTTTAAAATCTTAAATTATCCTCTATGAATAGGCCTAGGAAAATGATATATATTATCACAATTAAAATCACTCCTTATTTTATGAGGAAGAAATAAAGAAAATTTTCTAAAAGATCTTCTATAGTCAATCATTACAGGAGTTCCTTCAGCATCACAAAAAATATTATATTCTCCAGGAGTTGTTGTAAACAAGTAAGCCATACTACCACTTTTTAACAATTTTCTTCAAATCATTTATAGAAAGATCCTCCAATTCTTCAGACTCTATTGTAGGTAATTCAGAATCTATTTTATTTTTAGATATAACTATTACATGTTTTTTTGTGATTTCTGAAAAACTCTTAAGAGCAGGTATTTTTTTAAGAAGTTTTTTTTCATTATCCTCAGCATCAGAAAGAACCATTATTTTCTCTTTAGCAATTATGTTAAAAGGTGTCTGGTATATTGTATCTGTTGAAAATCCCATATTTTTTAGAATTTTACAAACCTCTTTTTCAAACAAAGTTGTAGGTTCATTTTCTTCATAACTTCCGGTTTCTATATCAATATTATCTATTATTGATGATCCTAGAAGTTTCTCCAATCTCACAACAATATTATTTTCAGAAAGCATGGTATTTTTTTCATGTTCGTATACAAATTTTTTGGAAACACCAGTTTTTTCAGCCAATTGTTTTTGTGTCAATCCATCTAACGTTCTAGCTTTTCTAAGCTTCCCAGAATCTATCTTATTAAAAAATCCTCCTCTTGTTCTATAAACATTAGGTATTTTATCATCTAGAACATTTGAAAACGTGCTAGAAGTCATTGTAGATATTCCATATCTTTCATAAATTACATCATTTTCCAAAATCTCTCTTCTTGTATGAGTTCCAACTATTGCTGTAAATGCAGACATGTTATGTGAAAGCATTTTTAAGTTGTTTGCCTGTGTTTCCTGTATAGAATCAACATTATCAAGAATTTTCAATAAGCAGATATTGTCTTTTCTTCTTGCAACCAAATCAAAGCATCCAGACCATTCTTGAAATATATAGTCATGTTCATCCAGTATTTTTTCAATTCTCTTCAATAGCATTGTATTACCTTAGAGTTAATTCTAATAATTAAAGGTTTAAAACAATTAATTCTCTAAGTTGTTCAATAAGCTATATAGCTTACGGGCCGGTAGCTCAGTTGGTAGAGCATCAATGCGCGCTGTTATCATAAATAAAGATGACCGCGCATGTGCAGGTCTTATATGGCAGTTGGATTAATACTTTATTTGATCCAATTATCTACCTAGGCTAACTGAAGGTCGTGAGTTCGAAACTCATCCGGCCCATTCAATTACAGATGATAACAATGACTCATTTCAAAAGTAAATTAGTAGCTGTTCTTAATGGCAAAGTTGAAGCAGGAAAAATAATGAATACATTAGCCCACATGTCTTTAGGATTTGGGGGAAGTATAGATAAAGAAAGACTAAAATTAATGAACTACAAAGATGCTGACGGAAATGATCATGAAAATATTTCAGGCAGACCTTTCATCATACTAAAGGCAGATAATTCTAACAAAATTAGAACTCTAAGAAATGCAGCAATTCAACATAATCTGAAATTCGTAGACTTTACTAACACAATGACAGAAGGGACGTATGAAGATCAGATAAAAAGGTCTTCTGAAACAAAAGAAGCAGATTTAGAATATTGGGGAATAATAGTCTTTGGAGATGAAGCAATAGGCTCTGAACTAACTAGAAAATTTTCTTTATGGAAATAAATTATCCATGATAATTTACACTTTCATTTTTGAACTTTAGATCAGACCAACCATCTGAGAATTTCATGCATATCTTTGACATATTAGGCTCAAAACTAGTCCAGAAATCCCACAAATCTTTTATCAATTTTGCACTCTCCTTATTATCAGGTTTTATCAAAAGTAGATTGTTTCTCCATTTTAGAGCTTGTGTTTTCTTATATGTAGAAAACAAGTCCTTAGACTCGTCTTCAGTAAGCATACTCTTTTCGATCATATGACATTGATTATTGCACCAAACAAGAGGCTCTACAACTCTTTCCATAAATTCAAAGATCTTGTTGGTCATTTCATTTCTAACATCTTCTATATCAGAAACAGTGTCAGTAAACTGAAACATTATTTTCAATTCCTGCATCTCAGGAAGATTGAACTTTACCTGAAGTTTTTTATATTCTTCTAAAACATCTGTCATATCGATCAACTTGTTGATTGATTAACAAGGAGAAGTTTGTTTAAACTGCTCCTTGGTTTTCAGATTGCACGCAAGCAATCTGAAAAAATATACACTTTTATACAGTCCTCATTATAAATTAAGAATATTATACAAAATATATAAAGGGTAAATTAAGAATTTTTGGTAAAAATATTTTCCCCTATAAAATTTATCTTGCTCTAGGAACAGCATTTATTATATTATTTAATTTCATTTCTAATCTTCTTAATTTTTCATCCAAATCGTCAGAAACATCTATAGGTAAAGAAGGCATTTCTTCCCTTTTTTCCTTTGTTAAGAAATTATTCATATTATCTGTTAAAACTGCAACAGATGAAGAAAGTTTTATTACATTTTCCATAACTCCAGAATTGATTCTTATCATCTCGTCTACAAGAACTTGATTAGCTTTTACCAGTTTTAGCATTTCATCTATAGTTCGTTTCTGTTCATTTATAACAGGACTCAATTTTTTAACAGTCTTTTTTCTAGATCTGTTATTATAAACTGTCCTTTGTTTTACTATAATTGTTTTTCTTCTAGCTCTAGCTTTTCTCCTAGGTCTAGATCGCTTAATTATAATTGTTTCCTTAGGAACTTCATCTGTAGGCTTTGTATCTTCAATTCTTATATCTACCATGTATACACCTTGTGTAATTTATAATTAGCCCAAAGCTTTTTAACCTCATTGGTAGTAGCAAAATAACCAAATTTAAGTCTTTAGAACTAAGATAATTTTATGAATAGAATAAGCAAGCACGCATTTGTTGATCCAGAAGCAAAAATAGGAAATAATGTGACTATTTGTCCTATGGCTTCTGTTAGAGCAGACGAAGGATCCATAGAAATAGGAGATAATTCTAATGTTCAAGACTGCTGTGTAATCCATGATAAAACAAAAGTAGGCAAAAACGTAACAATAGGACATGGAGCAGTTGTGCATGGCTGCGTTGTAGGAAATAATGCTCTGATAGGAATGAATGCAACAATTCTAAGCGGTGCAGAAATAGGTGATTGGTGCATAATTGCAGCTGGCTGTGTAGTAAAAGAAAATGAAAAAATTCCACCAAATTCTTTAGTAGCTGGAGTTCCAGGAAAAATAATCCGCCAACTAACAGAAAAAGACAAAGAGCTAATAACAGCTAGCTGGAAAAACTATGTAGATAATGTGAAACATCTATAAGATATTTCACAAAATGCCAACTAATTCTAGTTGACATTAATAAAAAACATTTGTGATAATTATGAACAAAGAATACCCTTTATCATTAAAAGGAATGTTTGCCTGGATGGCAGGATCTTATGTAGATCTAAAATCAATAGCAGGCGAAGAAGGAATTATTCTATGGAAACAGAGAATGGATAAAGGTCTTTCAGCAGGATATAATGCGCAAGGAGCTGCTAGAGGTTCTGGAGTTGATGCATTTCTAGAACACGTAGTAAAAAGGGATCATGTATTAGGAATGGAAGCAGGAGGTCATGTAACTAATGAAAGAAAATTCTCTTATTGGATAAAAGATTTATTTTACTTATTCAAAAATGAAATTTCTGAAACAGATTATCAGAACATTTCTACACATGGATATCTAGCAACAAAAATAAAATATTTTTTGACAGGAGAGTGGAAAGCAACAATGACAAAAAACCCTTGGCAAGGTCATGATAGAACTGAGTGGATTATTGAAAAACTAGATTAAAAAGATTCTAACTAATAATTTAGCATGAAGCTTCAAAAAAGAAAGGCTATTGGAGAAAAAATAATTCTAGATTTCTTAATAGGCGGAGCTCTTGTATCTGTTGCTATAGGAATAGGTATAGCAATAGGGGCTCTATACGGTGGAATAATTGCAGCTCTACCAATAAGATTAGGTGTCACAATTTTTTTAAGTGCAGGTGAAGGAGATTTATTTATTAGAGATATGATAGAAGGTTCATTGCTCACTTATGTAGGAACATTATTTTTCCTACTAACTCTTTATTACGGATTTCCTAGATTTGGATTAGTCAATAGCCTAATAACAGCTACAATAATAGCAGTAATAACTATTTTTGCAGTTTTCAAGCTTGCTGGAAAGTTTTGAAAAACATATTTAAAAAGCTTCTTCACTAAGAAGAAATATGAAAGCAACTGCAAAAGCAAATGCTAATATAGCACTGACAAAGTATTGGGGAAAGAGAAATGATGAATTAATTCTACCTCAAAATTCCAACGTATCTGTAACACTTGAAGGCTTGGAAGCTATTACAACAATAGAGTTCTCAGACAAATATACAAAGGATATATTTTTATTGAATAGCGAAGAACAATCAGGAGAAGAGTTGGAAAGAGTTGTTCAGATACTTGATTATCTTAGAAAAAAAACAGATAAAAAACTTCATGCAAAAGTTTCGTCTGAAAACAGTTTTCCAACAGCAGCAGGATTTGCAAGTTCTGCAGCAGGAGCAGCTGCCTTAGCACTATCAGCTTCAAAAGCAATCGGATTAAGTTTAGAAGAAAAAGAACTTTCTATACTTGCTAGAATGAATTCAGGATCAGGCACTAGGTCTGTATCAGGTGGATTTGTTCAATGGCTTAAAGGATCAAAGGAAGACGGTTCTGATTCTTATGGAAAACAAATAGCTGATGAAAAACATTGGCCAGAATTTAGAATACTTGCATGTATTACAACTAAAAAAGCAAAGAAAATAAAAAGCAGAGCAGGAATGAAACAATCTGTACAAAATTGTCCTTTCTATCCTACTTGGCGAGAAACAGCTGATAAAGATGCAGAAAAGATGAAAGAATTGATATTGAAAAAAGATTTTACAGCAATAGGCCAATTGGCAGAACATAATGCACTAAAGATGCATGCAGTTGCAATGTCAACAACACCTGCAATAATATATTGGAATGAGAAAACAGTTCAGCTAATTCATGATATTATGGATTGGCGTGAGCAAGGACTTGAATGTTACTTTACAATTGACGGAGGACCACAAGTAAAAATAATTTGTCTGCAAAAAGATGTTGCTGAAATAACAAGGCGTGTTAAAGAAGAAGGAATAGAGGAAGTTCTTGAATGCAAGCCAGGATCTGGAGCAAAGTTAGTAGATAAACATCTGTTTTAATCCAAACGAGCAACGCGAACAAGCATCTATGATGCGTAGTAAGCACAGCGAGAGCGGAAGAAAGTGTTTTGTATGGAGTACCTTGATGTTGTAGATGAAGATGATAATGTTATAGACAAGGCTTCTAGAAAAGACTGTCATGAAAATAAACTTCTGCATAGAGCAGTTCATATAATGATTCTTAATTCTCAAGGAGAACTTCTTCTACAAAAAAGAACAATGAATAAGGATACAAATCCAGGATTCTGGGGATCTTCTGCATCAGGTCATATAGATTCTGGTGACAAATACAGAGAAACAGCTCATAGAGAGCTTAAAGAAGAGCTAGGTATAGAAACAGATCTTGAAGAAATAGAATTTATAAGATGTTATTTTGAAGAACATAGAGAGAACATAAAAATATTCTTGGGAAAACATGATGGACCATTTACACTAAATCCAGAAGAAGTAGATGCTATAGAGTTTGTAAAGCCAGGAAAGATAAAACGAGAAATAAGATTATATGTAAGAAAATTCACACCACAATTTCAACAAGCATTCAAAAAACTCTGTGAAGTTAAAGGATTATAATTTAACAACAACTATAGAAGAATGTAAAGAACTTTCTGGATATACTAAATGAGGATTGTTATTCATAATACCTTCTGAAATTAATCTGTCTATAGAAGAGTTTTCTGTTGTAAAGCCAGATTTTTTTAGATTTTCTAAAATTAAAGATGGAGGACAATGAGCTTCAAGTGTATAATATACATAATCCACAGAAGTTCTAAATCTATTGGCATACCATTCTAACATTCTTTTGTTAGCTTCTCGTTCTAAACTATTAGTAGGTTCAGGAAAAATATCAGTTTCTTCAAGTCCAAAGAAAGAATTATATTTTTGCATATCCTCATCTTTTTCAGGCCATTGTAATGTCTCCAAAAGCTCCCTAAATATTAGTGGGTGCTCAAATAAAGAATGACACCATTCATTGAGTATAAAATATCCTCCCTTCTTAAGAACTTTATTGGCAGCTGTATATGGTTTTTGAGGATCACTATAGTGGTGTAATGCAGCTGTTTCCATACAAATATCTTGATTATCATGCTGCATGAAAGCTGGTACTTGATCAGCAGGTATATTTAGAAGAGTGTATCGTATTCCAAGAGAGTCTAATTTATCAACAGCATCTCTCATCATTCCTTTAGAAGGTTCTACAAATGTAATATACAATCTATCTCTCAAATCATCTAAAGATCTTCCTTTTTCCTGCCACAGTTTTTTCATTGCTTCATATGCCAACTCTGTGGTTATACCACTCCCTCCACCAAGATCAGTTATATTTATTTGACCCCCAATATCGTAAGCTATATTAGCAACTATAGTTCCATTTTGAACATTTAATTCTCTAGAATAATTTCTCCCAGAAGCAGCAATACTTACAGAACCAATATTAGTCATTCTACTTCCCGTGCTAGAAGCATACTCATGAACGTAAGAATTATCAGCTTGTTGCAATTGTTGAGGATATTCAACAGAATCCTGATTTAATCCCCAGTTTTTATGGTAGTTTACAAGAACTCTTGAAAAAGGTCCTAAAGGAATTGGTAAATGCAATTTATTTTCAAGATCATTAAGATACGAAGAACTTTGCTGCATATAATCACTCATGAAGCTTTTTAGCTCCAATTACAACAACTGGATAATCTATCTTAGTTACAGTTGTTGGCACTTCATCTATTTCAACTTCTTCTTGTCTAATATTGTAATCTCTTCTAACATGCTCAGGAGCTTGTAGCAACCATTGTTCATGTTCAATAGCTCCATCTAAACCCATTTGATCAGGGACCCAGCTTGATCTTGGTGTAACTTTTGAGACTGTTTGATAAACATCAACTGTATCAGGCTCTAATCCAGCCTCTCTAAGAATTTCATACCATCCATTCAATGTTGGTATATGATGTGTAGAATTTGCCTCGCCAAATGTTCGAGTACTTTTATGTCTTCTTTCAGTTTGTTGCCAATCAAAAGAAGCTTCTGGAGAATACATATCAATTAAAACAAAATAACCATCAGGCCATAATACACGTTTTACATCCCTTAATATCGCTAATTGCGTTTCTTTTGCGTAATTTTTAATACCAAATCTAGCAGTCGCTCTTTCAAATGCTTCATCAAACATAGGAATTCCTTCTGTTATATCGCCTTTATTTAAATAAAACCCTAATCTTTTTAGTTCTTCTTCATCAGATGTTTTTCCAAAAGTTAAATCAAAGCAATATATATCAAGAGGAATTCCATCTTTTAGCTCTTTCAGCCACAAGAGCTTTTTTTCCAGACATTAAGTCAACAAATAAATTAGGCCTTTCTCTAGAAAGATCTCTAAATCTTCCTAAATCATAAATAGCATCAAACAAATCTGCCCTAGTATATATTGCAGGACCCTTGCTATGATCCACACCTCCATAATGTTCAGCTACTCTTTCCATATCAGGTTTTGGATCTGTCATAAAAATCACTTTTCTAATCTCACACCTTCTACACCAACTTCAGTAATATAAGAATGTCCGCCAGCAGACTTTATAGCTTCTGCAACCTTTTTTTGTTTATCTTCATTAACAAGAGCAACCATTATACCTCCCATTCCTCCGCCAGACATTTTTGCACCATAAGCACCAGCTCCTCTTGCAGCATCTACTAATTTATTAAGTTTAGGATGAGAGACTCCTAATTGTCTAGCTAGTAATTCATGGTTTTCATTCATAAGTTTTCCTAACAAACTAACATCACAGTCTCTGATAGCTTTTTCAGATTCTGTTACTATTTCTCCTATTCTATCAAATACAGAATTATAAGAATCATTATCACCATTAAAACCACTTCTAACATAAGGAACTGTTACAGAAGTTAACCCAGTTACGCCTGTATTACCTATTACTAAATATAATTTCTGTTCTCCAAGATTTCTTCTGTCTAAAACAGGAGGAGTTTTTGTAAGATCTCTTTTGACCCAATTGTATCCACCTAAAGAACTTGAAGTTATTTCAGCTCCAGATGCAGCACCTCCATGGATTTTTACTTGAAATGGTAACAATATATCAAAATATCTATTAGCTTCTAGATCTAAATCATAAACATAACTTAATGCACCTAAAACAGAAGATAAAAATGCTGTAGAAGAACTCATTCCACCAGATTCTCTTGGAATTTGTGATGTTACATGTAAATCAAATCCAGTTCTTAATTCATCGTAATTTTCAGCCATTCTAGCTAGAAAATCTTGTACAGGAGCCAAGACGTCCATTTGACCATCTTTCTTATAATCATTTACTGCAGGATGATCTGCGGAAGCAGATTTTACTGTCCATTGTTTGCTCTTAAGATCTTCTAAAGAAGCATTAAACTCTCCATATCCATCAGAACTAAATCCAACAACACCGTCTTTTCTAGGTTTAACATCAGCATATGTTCTAAATCCTATTGCTGCAACAACAGCAGGTCTTCCATAAACTATACTATGTTCTCCTGAAAAAAATACATTACCTGGTGCTGAAACTTTTACCATTTTTAAACCACTTCAATTTCATTACTTACAAGAGAAATCTTTATAAACCTATCTGCAAAAAAAAAACAAATTACTTTAAATATGTTATTCATAGAAAGTTTTTATGGTAGTAACTTCAGCACCAGGAAAGATATTGTGGATAGGAGGGTATTCTGTTCTTGAAAAAGGAAACATAGCCTTTGTTACAGGAGTAGATAAGAGAGTGTACGTTCAAGCAAACAAAACAGATCCAATTGAAACTAGCAAACAAGGAAAGCAAAGCGACCGCAGTGAGCGTGTTGAAAGCGGAAGCAATATTCATATCAAGATTCCTCAATTTGATGTAGATGCAACTGGAAAATTTGATGGATCAAAAATAGATCTGGATAAAGAACTTAACGAAGCTCAGAAAAAAGGATCTTCTTTTGTTAGAGTTGCAATTGAAACATGCTTGAGGTATCTAAAACACAAAGGACATGATGTAAAAGGTTTGGAGATAGAATCTTATAGTGATCAGGCATTTGGTATAGGAGATACTAAAACTGGCTTAGGTGGTAGTGCAGCTGTTACTACATCTACTGTTGCAGCTATCTTTGAACTACATGGATTGAAAATAGATGAGAACAGAGAGCTTATTCATAAAATGGCTCAATTCATACATTACAGAGCACAAGGAAAAATAGGATCTGGATTTGATATTGCTGCAGCATGCTTTGGAGGAAATACATATTCAAGATACAGTCCAGAAATGATAAGTCATATTAATGAGAATTCTTCTATAGAAGAAATTTCAACTGCTATAGAAAAACAATGGGATTATACAACAGAAAATATGCCACTTCCACATGGGTTTTTAGTTTCAGTAGGAAATTTTATAGATGAATCTGCATCCACAAGCCAAATGGTTAAAAAAATTAATGAATGGAAAGCTGGAAGCAAAGAAGCCTACAAGACACTAATGAATGAAATAAACGAAGCAAATAAAGAAGCAATCAGATGGTTAAAAGAAATAAATAATCTTTATAAGGATTTTCCAGATTCGTATGAAAAAATATTGAAAGAGCCCTCTCAGGAAATGCATAATTTCAAAAAAGCTTTTGAAAAAGGAAGAATACTAACAAAACATTTAGGAGAATTAACAGGAGCACAGATAGAAACAAATGAAGTAAGTCAAGTAATAGAACAAACGATGAAACATGGAGCTTTTACATCAAAGCTTCCAGGTGCAGGTGGAGGAGACAACATAGCAGCTATCTCGTTAAGCAAACATGATAAACATAAAGTAGAATCATACTGGTTAGATTGTGTAATAAAACAAATAGAACCTTTGAATATTTCTATAAGCAATGAAGGAGTAAAAATAGAAACAAAAACCCTCGAACAAATAAAAGCTGATATTCTAAGATAGATATAGGAGAGTTTATAATTCATCAAATGAGCAAAGAACTCTTAGAAAAATAAAAAGCATATATTTATATAATTATATGAACATATATAATTAGGTGATGATATGTTGCAGAATCATGCTGATAGAGAAGAAAAGACAATAAGAATGTATTTTGAAAAAGCAATCCACTACCCAACATTAAAAACAGTGATAGATGTAGAAAATGTTCTTAGAAAATCCAAGAAACCAATGAAAAGAGTAGACATAAAGAAAATGCTTAAGTCAAAAATTATGCACAAAACACTTAACATAATTCTGGCGTACCTAATGGAAAGAAACATGGCAATAAATACAGATGAAGGATTTGTATGGATATATGATCAACAGGGTGTTAAGAAAATAGAAGAAAAGATACAGAGGGGTCTGGTGGTAAAATTAGATCAATAGAAATAGTATTTGATAAAGATGCTTATTCAGAATACAAGGAACTTGAAAGGAAATACAACGAAAATAACACTTCTGTAGAGGCGAGTATATATTTAGCTGCAAGAACTTTTCTTTCTGAATTAAAGAAAAAAATATCTGAAAACAAGCCATTGAAAATAAATGGATTAAGAGCTATACCTTCTAGTAAAGTATCGTCAAAACTAGCTAAAATATTGAAATCAGAAAATGTAAATATGCTTTGGAGTTATATGCTGCCAGAAGGGTGGAGAGTAGTTTATTATCTAAAAGGAAATGATATAAGTGTAGTAGCATTTATTCTTCAGTTATCAGACCATAAAAATTATGAAAGATTTCTAAATCAATGATATGATTATTATGCCAGAGTATTTCGACATAGTAGACAAAGACGACAATATAATTGGCAAAGAACTCAGATCTGTATGCCATAGTAATCCAAAACTAATTCATAGAGGTATTTTCGTCATTATTGAGAATGAATTAGGTGAACTACTTCTAGAAAAACGCAGTATGACTAAAGACACTAATCCAGGAAAACTCGCTGTAATAGGCGAACATAATTTGTTAGGAGAATCTTATGAAAAAGCAGCTGTTAGGGGTCTTAAGGAAGAACTGGGTATATCTACTAAAGTAAAGAAAATAACTAAGCTTAAAATTTCATCAGAAAGAGAGACAGAATTCGACGAAATATTTATAGCTAAAATAAATTCAAAAGAAAAAATTAAGTTTGATAAAAATGAAATATCAGAGATAATATGGTTTTCTATAGAACAATTAAAAAAAGAAATAAAGCAACATCCAAGAAGGTTCTCAAGCTGGTCTTTGAAAGTTTTAAAAGAGTATTACAAGTATAAACAAGTATGTCTGAAATAATAATACTTGTAGATAAAAACGATAAAGAAATAGGATATATGGAAAAGCTAGAAGCTCATAAAAACGGAGGCACTCTTCACAGAGCATTTTCTATATTTATTTTTAATTCTCGCGGTCAAATGCTTCTACAAAAACGCTCTATAAAAAAACATCATTTTGGAGGTCTTTGGACAAATGCATGTTGTAGCCATCCACTAAAAGGAGAAACTTTAGATCATGCTGTTCATAGAAAGCTTCCTCATGAATTAGGATTTGATTGTTCTACTAAGGAAATATTCAGTTTTATCTACCAAGCAGATTGGGATAACGGACTTTCAGAACACGAATTTGATCACGTATTTGTTGGAATATATGATGGAGAAATTGATCCAAATTTAGAGGAAATAGATGAATACAAATATGTTGATATATCTTGGTTGAAAAATGATGTAAAAATACATCCAGAAAATTATACACCATGGTTCAGAATAGCTCTACCTAAAGTTCTAGAACATGTTCCTAAAATATATGATTAGCATAAATGTTTAGTGCAGTTTATCAAATGAATCGTATGATTTCCATCATTTTCTAGTTCAATAACATTTACACTAGTATTGCTAAGAGGCTTTATTTTCTCCAGGCCCTCTTGAGAAGTCATTTTCATTAACAGTGCTAACAACATTCTATTTGTAGCACCATGTGCAACTATCAAAACATTTTCTTTAGAGTGTTTCTTAACAAGCTCCTCTAGAACTTTATTCATTCTTTGATAAACATCTTCATATGTTTCAAATCCATATTCCTTTGACTTGATAGGATCATTCTTAATTTTTTTCCACTCTTCGCCATTAATTTTTCCTTCAAAAGATCCTGCAGATTTTTCCCGCAATAATTTGCTATAGTGTACAAGAACATTATCATGAAATTTCATTATTTCATCAAGTGTATCTGTGCATCTTTTCAAATCACTAGAATATACAACATCTATACTTTCAGTTTTTAATCTATTAGCCAGCTTCTTAATTTGATCTTTCCCTAATTCAGAAATAGTACCAGGCATTTGGCCTTGTGTAATCTTCTTAACATTTTCTTGAGTCTCTCCATGTCTAACAATTATTAATCTCATTTCAAACCCTTTTTAATTGTTAAAAATATTTAACAATATTAAACGACTTTATCTAAAGTCGTTTTCTTATCTCTTCTTTTAATTTCATCATAGTTTCTTCAGGAATTCTAAAATCCTTGTTGTAAGGAGAAGGATTTTTACCACATCTTTCGTCTTTGAACTCTACCCCTTCAAATTTTCTTGACGACTTATATCTAGGCATTATTTTAAAATGAAGATGAGGAGTTACATTGCCAAGGATTACGTAATTCATCAAATCAGGATCGAACAACTCATTGATAACATTTCTCAGGTTTTTAGTTATTTTCCAAAACTCTTCTAGTTCTTTTTCAGTCATATCAAAGAAATCTATAACATCTCTTTTGCACCAAACAACACAAGTTCCTAAATAAGATTGATTAGAATGAAGCATAACTTTCCAATATTTGTATTCTTTTATATCAAGCCTAGAATAATCTTCCATACAAGAAATATGTGAGTTAAGAATTAAACCTTTTTAGTTCTCTTTCTAGCAACTCTTACAAGATATCCAGCTACTCTATTTCTCTTCTTTTTTGCATCTAGAATATTTAACTCATCTAAATTCTTTTTGTTATTTTCGTAATCCTCATTAAATCTCTCTGGATAAGCATCATAAACATCAAATGCAACTCCCTTAATATCTTTTCCTCTAATTCTTCCCATATCAAACACCCAACAGATGTTTGATAATTAGGAGTGTTTCTGTTTGATCTTCAAATGAGCTGAAGCTCTTTGAGACCTCAAAAGAGTCTTACTCTTTTGCAGGAACACGACTAAGTTTTCAAATCATATGCTAATGATTTGAAATCAAAACACCTTATTGTATTGTTTTTAATCCTTAGTAACTTTTAAATATCTATGACAGAACAGAAGAAAGCTTTAGTAGCATTATCGCCTATAGGCATATTTAGTTTTTCAGAGAACCAAGATCTTGTTTATTTCAAGCTCTTTGAAAAAGATCCAAAACAAGCATTTGAACAGTTTGAAAAAGGTATTTCTTCAGAGTTTCTTGATCATTTAAAAGATTACAAAGTCGCATCAAATGATCTCTCAAATAGATTAATGCGAGATCATGTAAGACAACTTGCTTTAGATCTAACCTTTGTAAAAAATCAGGAAGAGTTCAATAAATTTATATCAGAATTCTCTCTGCTTTTCAGCAAGAAACGAATGAGATTTTCATTTACTAAAGATAAATTCGTAATACAGGCAAATAATGCTTTAGAAGATTTATTAAGAATAACAAATTTAATGTCAGAACGTTTGAAAGAATGGTTTGGAATGCATTATCCAGAATGCAAGTTATCAATGAAAGAACTTACAACACATGTTGCAACTTTTGGATCAAGAGAAAATTTCCCAGAATTTGTAGAATCTGTTGGATTGGAAATATCAAAAGAAGATGAAGAAGTGATAAAGTCATACGCAGAATCAATAGAAAGGGTAAATGAAGAAAAACATAGGTTAGAAAAATATATCAGAGATTCTATGAAAGAATTAGCACCAAATACATCTTCTTTGATAGACGAGCTCCTTTTAGCAAAGTTATTGGCAGCAGCAGGCTCATTAGAGAAATTAGCTAGAATGTCAGCATCTTCTATCCAATTAATAGGAGCAGAAAAAGCACTTTTTCGTCATCTAAGAAAACAAGGAAAATCTCCTAAATTCGGTTTAATATTCATGAGCTCTTGGATTAAAAATGTCTCAGATGAAGAAAAAGGAAAAGTAGCTAGGACACTTTCAGCAAAACTTATGCAATCAATAAGAATAGACTTCTATTCAGGAAGAGATGAGTCAGCAAGACTAAAAAAAGAATTAGAACAAGACTTAAGAAAGAGAAGTGGTTAGATGAAAATAACTATCTGCGCTAGCATTGATTTTACACACGAAATAGGAAAGATTAACGATTTTCTAAAAGAAAATGGCCATCATGTTAATATACCTCAGACAGCTGAAAAAATACTCACAGGAAAATTAGCATGGGAGAATTATGTGAAAGAAAAACAGTCTTCCAAACAGACAGTGGATAGGAAAGTGAATGATAATGTAATAAAAATACATTATGAAAAAATTAAGGAATCAGATGCAATTATTGTAGTAAATATAGACAAAAATGGAATAAGAAATTATATAGGAGGTAACACATTTCTAGAAATAGGATTTGCATATGTTCTAAACAAGAAAATATTTTTTCTGAATGATATTCCAGAAATGCCGTACACAGACGAATTAAAGGCAATGAACCCTGTTATTCTAAACGGAGATTTATCAAAAATACAGGTATCTACATGATAATAACAATTTGTTCTAGTGTTGATTTTACACCTAAAATAATTGAAGTAAAGAAGCATTTAGAAAGAATGGGGCATTCTATAAACATTCCTTATTTTACACAGATGATAATTGATGGTAAGATTTCTTATGAGACATATATGAAAGCCAAAGAAAAAGACGGAGATATTTTATTAAGAAACGCTCAATCTGTAGATATGATTAAAAGGTATTGGGATTTTATAAAAAATTCAGATGCTATATTAATATTAAATCAAGAAAAGAAAGGTATCAGTAATTACATAGGTGGCAACACTCTGATGGAAATGGGATTTGCATATGGCCATGGAAAGAAAATATTCCTATTTAATACAATTCCTAAAAGAAGCGAAAGAATGCATTATGTTGATGAAATAATGGACATGAAACCAATAGTAATAAATGGAGATTTGTCAAAAATCAGATAATTATTGTAACCCTAATTCTTCCTTGTAGCTTCTGATAAGATATTTTAATTGAATTTGTGTTACAGGAAAGTACAGCAGGTTAATCTGTCTATTAAGATACCTTATAGCAGGTCCTACACCTTCTGTCTTTTTCATCCTATTTGCTATATAAGTTTCTCTGGTAGCAATAGCAATATCAAAGACTTCAAATAAACAAAGTCCAGTCATCTGAGAATATTCTCCAAACATAATATCACATTATTTCGCTATTTCCAGAACACATCAACCAGATAGCAATATCCATATGAGCTGGGTTTAGATTATACTTTTTAGAGAGATCTTGAAAAATCTTTTCATATTCTAAATAACGCTTGCCTGTAGCACTTGTTATAGGCTCTCCGTTATTTGATTTTATTAATTGCATTGTCTGCATAGTCCTTAGAATATGAACATCAAATATAGCCAAGTCCTCACCAAGTCCTATATTTCTTAAAAAATGAGAAGATTCTTTCCATCCAATACCTTTCACATTTTCAACAACCCACTCCCTAAGTTCTAAAGGTCTTGTTTTTAGTTCATTTATTTTTGCATAAACAGTCTCAAAGTTTTGCCTTGCCTCAACTATTCTTTTTGACTTAGCATCATTAAACCTAACACAACTTAGACTTTCGCAAATCTGTTTTTCATTTCCTGTATATATTATACCATTTTCAAACATTCTTTTTACAGCCATTCTAGTAGCAGGAGCCTTTGTCTGAGGCACAGATATGCAAAACATAAGCTCAAAAAATATCCTATCTTTGTCATTATGATTATTCTTGTTGCTTTCAAGAAACTTGTCAATCTTGTACTTTGTCATATCATGGTATTTTAGAATTCTTTCAATCATAATTAAAAATAGATAAGAAGTATTAAATTCTATCGCTATTTTCTACTTTCCTCAGTTAATTGATAACCATCATAAGCAAACGCCAAATGAATAACAAAAGCTGCAGCCAAACAAAAACTAGAATCTAATAAATTAAACCCAAAATATAAAATTCCTATCGTCATTAATAAAAAACCTATTATAAGAAGTGTTGAAAATATTTTTCTCTTTCCGATATACAAATATCCTAATCCAGGGATAACAAAATTCAATATTCCTGCAAATATTGCACACTTGACTATAGGTTTTTTATTAATAGAATACGAATTGAATATATTAAAGTAAACTTATGCAGCTTGGATCATATAGTCGCTTCTATGTTCAGGCAACCACCAATCTCTCCAAAAAGTATGAACTAAATTATAATCATCTCTTGAAGTAATCCTTGAAGCATCAGTATTATCTATAGAATAAGGGCCTCCTGTATAAGCCAAAACAAGTAGATTCTTTTCATGAACTTCTCTCATAACATTTTCAGGAACAACTCCATCAGCTAATTCCATACGTCTCTCAGTAGAAAGCTGTCTAACTAAACCATCAACTTGTTCATACAAACTTAAATCAAGAGTATGTTTATCATAATAAGGAGAACTTCTAATATGTTGTGCAGCTTCTCCTATCTTTAAAGCAGCATATCTATTTCTATCTTCATAAGAATTACTATTGCGATAATCTAAATTAAGTTCATTTATAGGTTTTCTTAAATCATTATTCATAAAAATCACATTAAGCTGCAGGTCTGACAGCAAAACTAACGTTAGGATCTAAGTGTTCTCTTATTGTATTTGATAATCCAGTTGCTTCTGCTTGTGTAAGTTGTCCAAGAACATACATACCACTAGCTACTTGATCATGTGTTCTGCCTACATATACAGTTGCATCAACTTTAGGAAATACTCTAAGTAAAGGTCCTTGCTCAGGATCTCCATTTTGAATCAATCCAAAACAATTATAACCATCTTTATCTTTGAATTCTAGAAGTCTATCATAAAATATTCTTTCTGTTGAACTAGGTGTCCCAATCATATTTCTGCTAAGTACTACTGCTCCTCCTACAAAATCAACATATTTTGTCCCAGCCATAACATTACTATATGGTGACAACTATATAAACCTTTCCTTTAAAGAACATATATTTTAAAGTATATAGAAATTGAGAAAATAAAAAGATTAATAATAAAAAATGAGCAATCATAGAAATTCTGGGCACTCGATAGCACGAGTTCACAAAAGTCGCAACTTCTGTGTTTTAAAGGCTAGCATAGGTGTAAGAAAACATAAACTCAACACCTCGCCCTTACGAGCTTGGTGATTACATTCTGTTTCTATAACCAGTCGTCTTGCTGGTACCAACATGCCTATTTTTGAGAGCTGCTTAGTTCTTAGATGCCTTCAGAACTTATCAGCCATAGCGTGGCTACCCTGCTATGCCTTATCAGACAACAGGTAAACTAGAGGCTACGAAAAGACGTTCCTTTCGTACTTGTCCTTCCTTTCTCTCAGGCAATTGACTCAGATTACTCTGAGTACTACACTTTCGGCAGATATAGACCAAACTGGCTCACGCCGTTCTGAACCCAGCTAATGTCCCCTTTTAACCCGTGAACTCCGGTACCCTTGGCTGCTGCTGCACAGCCAGGAGAGGGGAAGCCGACAGCGACGCCGCAACGCGCGGGGTCGATTTGTTCTCCGAACGATTCGTAAACATTCATTTGTCTATCTGCTTCTTGTGAAAAAAGATTGTTAATCTTTTTACATAAACAGAAAGCTTTCGCCTTCTAAATATGTGCGAAGATAACTAGAAACATTTTTTCTAATATCCTTTTTGATTAGCGAATAATATTATCTTAAACAAACCGATGCACATAGTGCATCAATTCTTTTTGACTCAGTAGCTACCCTATTCTCTCACAGCTTTTTTATAAAAGCTCAAGCTGGGACAGTCTCATCACTGTCAAAGATAACTATTATTCTCAAGAAGAGTAAACTCGTTAATTTGAATCGTACGGATGGGAACTCTCACCCGCCACGACACCATTATCCCCAAGGTAGCTTTCCTCATGTCACCGGCAGCCATCTAAGCCAACCGGTGTATCGCTAACTCACGCTTTCGCGGCTGGATTCCACGCTGTTCGGAATCCAGTCAACCTAGCTTTTGCGTTTGCACTTAACTCCGGATTTCTGACCCGGATAAGCTAAGCTTTGAGGACCTTTGATACTTTTTCAAAGGTGTACCGCCCCAGTCAAACTGTCCATCTGATGCTGTCCATCGCTTTCGCAACGTGAGCAATAAGAAAAGAATAGGTTAGTGTTACATTGACAACTCCATGATTTCTTGCGAAATCACTTCTAAGTTTCCTAACTACGCTATACGATTCTTTTATTATTACAACAACAGACTACAGTAAAGCTCTATGGGGTCTACTCTTCCCACCGAAAGTCTCCAGACTAATCACTGGAAAGATCGTTTCGCCAGGTTCCAGTTTGGGACAGTGCAGATCTCGTTAATCAATCATGCAGGCCAATCTCTAAGATATAGAAGTATTGTAGTAACAAAACTTCCTTCTAATTAGTTGGCAAGGGATCTCGCGATCCTTCAATGCAAGTTGAAGGGTATGCGTTAAAGAGTCATTATTTTTTCAAATGACTTTATTTACGCTACCTTAAGCTATCATTCTTACATTACTGTAAGGATTGGACTATATCATCTTCTTTCGAAGTTCGGCGTATAGTCTCTGAGGATCTTATTTGTTCTAAATTTTTCATAATTTCTTCACAACTCTGTCTTCTTTGTTTTCCTTCTAAGTTCATTTGATATGCTTTTCTAATAAGATTTTTAAAATTTTCAATATTTGAGTGCTCTTTATTATCAAGAGCAATTACAATTTCTTTGAATTTCTTAAAATCTTCTTTTTTTGCTATAAGCTGATATCGTTCAAAAAAAGGTATTATCTTTTCGACAAGTTGTCTTCTATTATCTACTAAAAAAAGTTCTGTATCATCTTGCCCTGATTTCTTTATCACTCTTCCACAATTCAATTGTTCTTTAAAGAGTTCTAATATTTCATGACTTTCTTTTCTTTGTGTCACTTGAAATATTGGATCTAAAACCAGTCCAAATTTTGCAGTTTTCTGATGTTTTATTGCTATACTAAAGCAACCTTCAGCATCTGCAAACCCTAAGAGATAGTTATTCAAATACTTCCTCTTTTTTTTAAGACGTTGAATACTTTCCATATTTTTCACCTCTTAGAGAACAAACAATTTCCTGCTGATTATCCAACATATTATCTAAGATTTTTCCTTACTAAGGACCTAGATCTCTTTGGACTTCCAGCATACAGCCGAATTTTATGACCGCCTTAAGATTACTCACGGTCAGAGTTACCGCCGGCCTACAGCGGGGCATAGGCGGGTTGAAACCCGCTTTCACACACCACCAGTGGCCACGACTCATGGATTATACACGACCTTTCGATTTAGCAATCCATTACGTTTTTGTTAAACAGTCGGATCCGCCTTGTTATTGCAACCTGCTTATCGCTAAGCAGGCACTGCTTGTACCTAAGATACGCAGCTAATTTGCCGAATTCCCTAAACTGGATTCTCCTGAACACCTTCGCCTTCTCGGCGAGGGGTACCTGTTTGCCGATTTGAATAGCTATAAATAAAATTTTAATGCTTTCGCCATAACAAATTGTCGGTTATTGGTACGAGCAACTAATATTCTAACTTACTAAATTTTCTTGATCAATAGAATCAAGAAATCAAAATTAATTTTTGATTAAACTTCTTTGAATCTTATTCAAAGACTTAGATTATCTTAATCTCAAGTTTTCTAAAAAGTTTATATTCTATTGATTTTCAAGTGCCCAAGGAATCTTCTAAAGCCGGCATACACCAGCCCATTCATACTTTCAGATGATTCTCCTCATGACGAGACTCCTCATCTTTCAATATTTAGCAACGACGATGATCGTTGTCAGACTATCCCTAAGCGTCTAAAGTAAGATCGGAGAACACTAATTGGTTTCTGAATATTAACAGAATTCCCTTTCTCGCAAGCCCGGTTAGGGTTGCAATTAGGCTCGACTTACCCTCGGCAGATAAACTTTACCGAGGAACCCTTACCCCTCAGGTGTCTGGGATTTGCGCCCAGATAATGCTACTCCCAGCAGGATCCTCATTGCTATCAGGTCCACGCCTCCTTCAAGAAACGCTTCTGCCCTAACAGCACGCCTCCCTACTAACTGCAGTCTTAGACTGCAACTCCATGGTATCGGTAGGTAATTTAGCCCCGTCCATTTTCAGCGCTCAAAATCTCAATGGGTCCGCTGTTACGCGTTGTTTAAATGATGGCTGCTTCTAAGCCTACATCCCCACTGTCTAAGATTTTAAACTACCTTCACTAACACTTAACTACCATTTAGGGACCTTAACCATAGTTTGGGTTGTTCCCCTCTCGGATACCAGAATTACTCCGGCACCCTCACTCCTACTCATGCGCTAATGTATTCGGAGTTTGACAAGACAACCCGAAGTCTCCCTCGTTAATTGTCTAATCAGTATCTCTACCCCATTAGCTACTTAGAGTAAGGCTGCACTGTGATGCATTTCGGGAGGAACCCGCTATCACCAGATTCGATTGGCTTTTGGTGTTTGAGAACAACACTTAATTAAATCTAAATTCAAAAAAAGTCCTTTGAACAATCGAATTCAAATAACTCAGAAAATTTTTTATTTTCTAGGAGAATTTAGAACATTTTTATGTTCTCAAATTTCACCCCTAGACCCAGGTCACCCCAAGGGTTTGGACCACAACGGGTAACAGACCTCGAATGAGCTTTCGCTCACCTTCATCTTGCCCAGGCCTAGATCATCTGGATTCAGGTCTTAAGCCAGTGACTTACGCGCTTTCACACTCGCTTTCGCTACGGCTCTCGCCTTGCCACTAGCATAAACTCCCTGCCCCGTTTTTCAAAACGGACGTCAGTTTAGCCTTCTGCCTAACAGAAGACCTTACCTGACTATCTACACCTAGCTGGTTTCACGCTCTTTTCAATGCCTTTCACGGCTTCTTTTCAATTTTCCTTCGCAGTACTAATACGCTATCGGATTCAGGTCATATTTAGGTTTGGAACTAGATGAGTCCCGCGTTCTGACTCCTAACTCAAGGAGCCATACTCTGGATACCAGCTATATACTTTTTCTGTTACTCTTACGAGACTATCACTCTCTTTGGTATAGTTTTCCAACTAACTTCAGATCACAAAATTAAGTACAGCACTGGTCCAAACACCACATCTCTATTCTATTTCTAGATAGATTCGGTTTGACCTCTGCGGCTTTTAGTCGCCCTTACTTACCGCATCTCTATTGATTTCTTTTCCTGGCCCTACTAAGATGATTCAATTTAGGCCGTTCGCTTTCATAATTGCTCATGAATAAATGGGATGTCCCATTCGGTTATCCTACGTTCAAAGGCTCCATGCGCCTCGCGTAGGCTTAAAGCAGCTTGGCACTACCTTCTTCGCTGCCCTGAACCAAATGATCCACCAACTAGGATGGGAGCTAGCTATCTTCGCCCAGAATTTCTATGATTGCTTCATTAAAAACATTCGCACGATGCCAAACAAGCATAACTTGCTGGCTGTCTTTGAAAAACTTTTGTTTTTCAAAAGCTCAAAGAATAAAATTCTTTAGAGCTAGGGAATAACTTTGATTTTCACAAAATTTATTCTATTATCAAAAACTATTCAGAAAAATATGTAGGTATGCAGTAATACAAAAATGCATCCAACTACCGATTAACCAATATCAGCAAACATTAGTTAACAACCACAACCTGCTTTCCCTCACAAAACAAGCTGACTCTGAACAGCTTTTGGTAGTAATTATAAGGAAATAAACACATTGAAATACAGTAAAGTTTATTTCAAATATTGTCAACAACTGTTGACCATACAACAAAAGTAAAATATGAAGTAAACTATATAAAGGTTAATTTCCGCAAGGCTCAATAACTACTAAATGGAGAACTTAGTTAAATAAAATGTAAAACAAACTTAAAAAATAAATATAATATGAATAGCCAAATTAGAAAAATTATAAAAATTCCTATAAACGTATTTTTATTATTAATTGTTTTATATCTGGCCTTTTTCCTATATTCATCAAGGACATTTTTGGGAATGATTTTTATCAGCAATGATATACCCAAGGGCACAATAATTAAATCGTCTAACTGTCCTAATACAGGTATAAAATCAGGTATAAGATCTATCGGGCTTATTGCATAAGCTAGTATTAAGAATATGAGTAATTTTGCATGCCATGAAACTCTTTCATCCTTTGAAGCTAAATAAATTGCATGAACTTCATTCGTAAGTTTTATAGCTCTATTCTTTAATTTGTTTACCCATGATTTATTTCTCATTTATAAAACCTATCTTTTCTTACTTAAAATCAGTCATCAGCTAAAATTAATACCACAGATTTAGATGTTCTTCAAATACTCTTCAAGCTTGAATAGAATTTTTAAGTCTACATTTGCATAGCTGTCTTTATCAACCTCAAATGGATTATCCATATCTTTTATCAACAGTAACAGGCTAATTAAGAGAAATGAAATGCCTCCAAGTGCTACTATCCCTTCATAAAATGGTTCTATTTTCAAAAAAATAAATGCTGACAAAAGCATTGCAGTTGCCAATTGAGCAATCGTATAAGCTATTGGAATGAAAGTTGTCTCAATTATGATCTCTACTCGGTTGGAAATCTTTTCTATATTAGTTAATTCGATCCGAAATTTTACAAGGAATTGTGGTGCTACACCCATCTTTGCAAGGCGGATAATATCCTCATCTATGTTGCTTGTGGCTTCGTTGATCTTAGTTAATTTCCATTTGTTTTGCCTGAAATTTGAATTTATGACATGCAGTAGGTCCTTGATATGGGATTGCATTTCGGCAACTATTTCTTTGTCTTTTACTTGTATGAGCCGTGTATCCTTGTACAAGGATTTTATAGAAGCGGCTAATTCACCAGGGATTTTCTCACTTTCCTTGTAGTCTGCAAGAACGCTTCCAAGTATGATTGCTATTGTAAAGACTACACCTGCGATAAGAGGCGAAAAGAAAGGTCCTATTGAAATTATATCCAGATTGAAGAAATCAACACCTTCTTTTAAGGCAAGTATCATTGCAACAAAAGCTAAGACTATTAAAATAAATTTTCGTTTCCTTGTCATGATTCTCAACAATAACTCTTTAATTAAAAGCTTTATAAAATAAGTCAACTTGTTTAGTAACTATTATACAAAACATTTTTCAATGCTAAGAATGTGGTTGTTCTACAAAGATCAAATGCTTATGGACCGAGGGCGGCTGAAATACATTTGGGGTTGGAACATGCTCAATCAATAGACAAATCTTCAAAATCTCCTTTTTTAAGCAATAATTTCTTATCACATGCAGTCAAAATATGATTTGACATGAAAAATTTAGATTTTCTATCAAAATCACTAAAGTAATATAGAATTACATTTATGCCTTCTTCTCTTATTCTGTTTAGAACAGGAACAAAATCTGTATCGCATGCCAACAGAATAACTGTTCTCACCTTTTTTTTATGTATTATAGTTATGAACAAAACTAATTAGACTATACTACTTTTGTTCATAACTATATGTACGAAGCATAAATATTCTAGTTTGTTATGCTTCGTACTATACTTCAAAAAGATCCACTGTTATTAAGGTATCAACGCCTTTTTGCATAAAGATATTATCAATTTTCTGGCATCTGCCTTCTCTAATTATGAAATTTGATGATCTTCTTAGTTTACTCACAAATTTATCATAATTAGATTTTCTTTCAATCTCATCTCTTTTTGGAACAGGGCTTATAGCTAACCCATATAATATTCAGGACATGAATCTGTGGGTTTGCTATATGTGAAGCCAGCATATATACCCGGATTGTTTACTGGGTTCACTATATATACGGAGGAGCTGTATAGTAAAATGCTTTAGCTAATTTCATATTTTGCTTGTTTGATAAATGTTCTGCAAACTTTCCAATATTGAATTTGAGATGCTTTCCTTTTCCCAAGAACTTAGAAATCAGAGATAAATATCCTGCATCAATAAATACTATAGTTTTTTATCATTGGTCATAGAAATCAATATAATCATCTGGCATCCTTTGAGAACACCAGGGCACATGTTAATAATTATATAGAAAAGAAAAATATTAAAGCTTTAGCCTCCGATTATTGGGGAGATTCTTTTGAACCCTTATGGGTATGGACCGAGCGGGACTTGAACCCACAACCTCTTGCTATCATTATTGCAAATTAAAACATTTGCAACTGCAAGGCAAGCGATCTTCCAGTTGATCTATCGGCCCAACTATACAATATAATCTATGTTTATTATTTAAGAATATAGTAATGGACAAAATTATTTAGATTACAATATATTGTCCTTACTACACTCAAATAATATAAATTGTTTGGTGCATCAAAGACGTTTTCGTCTTTGAATGTATGTCATGACATACTAACATATCAAGGTATGTCAGTGACTATATATTTAATTCTCTAAAAGCATATTCTAGCATGAAAGTAATTCTATATATGGCAATTACTGCCAATGGAATGATTGCAAAAGAAAATGATGATACTTCTTTTGTTTCTAAAAAAGAGTGGAATAGTTATTCTGCAGCTGTTCGCAAAGCAGGAAATTTAGTCATAGGACATAGAACATATAATATTTTAACAAAACAACCAGAATTTAAAGAATTTGAAAAAGTTAATCTTGTTGTCGTTTCACACAATAAATTTCCTACATTATCATCTAATCATTTTATTGCTAAATCACCAAAAGAAGCACTGAATATACTGAAGACTTTCAAGTCTGTAGTAGTTGCTGGTGGAGGCATTCTTAACAGCGCTTTTATGAAAGCAGGTTTAGTAGATGAAATATTTCTAGATATAGAGCCAAAAATACTAGGAAAAGGAATAAAACTATTTTTTGATGAAAATTTTGAATCAGATCTTTCATTATTAGATATTAAAAAAGTATCTAAAAATTGCATACAACTACACTATAAAGTAAAAAAGAAATAACTTTACCTATACGTAAATATTCACTTTTTCTCAATAACATAATTTAACTTGTGAGTAAAAAGTGGGAACAACCAAAACACTTTTATTCTATCTTTTACAAAAAGTATTTATCAAGGTTGATAACATGCAATGTACTGAGTGTGGTTCAATAAAATTCGGAGTAGATGCAGGTATGAGATACTGCAGAGAATGTGGAGTCCTTTTCGGAAGCTACTAATTTAACAAAATCTTATTTCTTTTCTAGATAAATCTTTCGCTAATTTTCTATAGACGAACTTTTATACTTTTTATACTTATAGCTAAAACTATTTCTTATGAATGTCGATACACTTGATTTAGGATTATTAAGAAGACCTCTAGAAGAAGCTCTAGCTGGTTATGAGAAATCGTCAGGTATTAAATTTCAGGATTTTCCAAACTTAACATTAACCCCAGAAAAACCAAATTATGCAAGAACTATTATTCCAGTTACTTATGGAGCTACAAATATTGGAAACTTTTATGCTATAGTTTTTGTTAGAGGAGATGGAACTGGAGATTCAAAGACTTATAGTTTAGACGATTTGGCAATTCCTCAAGAATTTCAACATGCTGAAAAATCTGAAAGAGTAATTCCTAGAGCAAAAACAGGAGTTGTTTGTGAAGGATTTTATCCTCTATTTTCCATGACTGCTCAAGGATGTGCTATGTTTGCTGCAAGTCTTGATGAACTTGGTGTTATCAACAATACAATTACTCGTTTATGGAAACTTGGACAAGAAGATTCAGATTATTCAAAGGCACTTAATGGTGAATTATGTTTTGATCCTAAAGTATATTTTACAGTTGGCGAATCTCTAGACGGAAAACGTATCGGAGATCCACATTCTATTTATTACAATAGAAATACAGAAGATGTCATACAAGTTGTAGGATTTTTAGCTCTAAATGATAAAAATCTGCCTATTGAGAATATTTCTAAAAATTGGATACTACCTTCTAGATAAATCTTTCGCTAATTTTCTATATACATGATTTTTAAAGAAGTTAATCTCAATAATATCATGAAAAGAATATATTTAATTATAGTAATCTTAGCAATAGTACTCATAATCGGAGGAGGATATTTTTATCAACAGTCTTCTCCATATAAAAAAGGTACTCAAGAATGTCACAAAGAAAATGGTTATTGCATTTATAATAATATACCTATTGGAATGAAATATTCTGAACCATCATTTTTCGGGGAAGATGTGCAACAGTTCAAGGGTAATCTCTCAGAATACTTGATTAGAAATGATGATCCAAAAAGATTAGCTGAAGTATTTAATGGAGACTGGAGTAGCTATAAATGCAAATCAACTGAAAAGACACCAGCAATAATTGAATATTTTTATGATTTATGCGAAGGATCTAATGGGCAATCAGGTTGTTGGTATGAGAGAAGAGCTGTAGTCTGTGAAGATATTTATTTTGTTCAGGATTTTACAAGTACTTTTGGTCCTAGGTTGTACGGACCTTTTAAAACCAGTTAACGTACTACTTGAAAAAGATATAAGAGATTAATTCTAATAATAATGAGTCTCAACAATAGGCTGGTATAGTTTTCTATATTCTTCGCTTTGACTTCCTTTACATGTTCCATCAAACACACATTTTTTATGTTCTTTTAGTTGAACAAATGAAAAAAATGTGCATGGATCTTTATCGCAAACTTCGCTAACACAAAGCATTTTAGTTCTACAACAGCTCCTGCCAAGTGCCCATAGAAAATCATCCATTTTTAATGGATGTTTGCCAGAAAATTTAAACAAAAGCCTGCTAGCTTCTATAGAAGCCTGTCTTACATCTTCATCACTTTCTAATTGCTCTCTCTTTACCAGTTTATCTTTTAACTCTTTATCTAAAACCTCTATACAACCTGTTCTAAGTAAAACTCTTTGTATTTGGTAGTCCATTATAGGCACAATATTTTCAAGATCTTTTATCTCAAAAAAATCTGCAAGTATAAGAAATTTTATCAAAACACCACTTTTCTTTCTAAGATGATCAGAGTAAGATTCAAACTCTTCCAATAGCTCATAAAGCCCTTCTCCATCCTTTATAAGAAATCCATTTGATTTTTCCAGAACATTTTCTACTTTGCCACCATAATGTTCAACTAACATCTTAGAATCATCTATGATAAATTTAGCCCTCTCATCAAGTCTATCTAGTGTACAATTTTCACTTTTGCCATCTTCAGAAAACAAAGGCTTCAATTTTTCTATAAGTTCTTCTACAGAAAGTTTTGATAAATAAAATGGATCTATAAGTTTAGAGTCCCATTTTCCAAGATTAGCATAAACATATTCTAAATAAGTCCAGCCTTTCAACTTTCTTTTATTGTCTATCAAAGAATGAGTCTGATGACAAATAGCTACAGAATAGAAAAAAGCTCTTAGCTTAGTTTCCTTGTCAGAAGCAAATGTTATATATTCTCTTTCAAGAGTTTCTTTCCTAAACTCAAGACCATTAAGAATTCCAGCAATCTTCCTACATTGCTCTTCATTAACAACAACTTTTTCCATTAGAATACTTAGCCAAATAGTTTATACAGGTTTTGAAACAGCATAAGCCAATACATAAAAACCTGGATCATGAAATTCTATCATTTCATAGTCGCTTCTTTCTATTAGACGCAAATTTTTCACACCAAGATATTTTGCTTTGAATTCGTTGTAATTAACATCAAAATCACTACATCCAACCTGTTTTCTATAAGGATCAGGTTTTCTTACACGCAAATGTGTAATAACATTTTTACCAACTTTTATAGGCTTATTTAGAGTTACTCTAAGCCCATTATTTTCATTGTAGTATTTACCAATTTTATTCAATATATTTTCAAGAGATTTGTATTCTTTTTCATAATGAGAAAATACAGTCAGATAAGATATTTTCAATTCCTTTCCTATAGTTTTCTTACATAATTTTGTGCTTTGTATAGAAATATATTTTATAGCTTTCATTAAGTCTTTTTCAGATTTTATTGGGCTAAATCTGTAAAGTTTCATAAAACCATCTTAGAAATATCCTTTTCAAATCCAGCTATCGAAATATCCTTTTCCTCACCTGATTTCATATCTTTCAGCTTAACTACATTTTTGTCAAGCTCTTTTTCTCCAACAATAATAGCATATGGAATATTTTTTGAATTCACATAATCCAACTGCTTACTTAATGAGCGAGACATAATATCAAACTCATTCGATATTCCAATTTTTCTAAGTAAACCAGAAAGTCTCATGATTTGCCTGCCTACTTTTGAAGAATCACCTATAGAAACTAAAAATACTTTTGCATTTGTTTCTTTTCCTTCAAACATCTTTTTTTCATCCATAATCCACATAATCCTATCAATACCTAAGCTTATTCCAACAGCTGCAGTCGGCTTACCACCATACACTTCAATAAGTTTATCATATCGTCCTCCAGCAGTTATTGTTAATGCCTTATTTTCAGGAAGCACAATTTCAAAAACAGGACCTGTATAGTATTCCAGTCCTCTTACAAGAGAAACATCAATCTGAGCATTTTCATATCCAAAATCCTTTATCTTTTCTACAATTTCCTCTAAAGATTTTATCTCTTCTCCAAACCCTTTTGATTTCAAAGTTTCTATATTAAGAGAAATAAGCCTCAAAACATTTTTAATAGTAGCCATATAAAACCCTTTTTTCTCAAGCTCCTGCTTAACACCATCTTCTCCAATTTTCTCTAATTTATCAATAGATCTGAAAATATCTAAAACTTTTTCTTGTTCAACGCCTACAGATAGAACAAGCTTTTCTATAAGTTTTCTGCTATTAAGACGAACAATAAAATCTTTGAAGCCTAATTCGTATAAACAGTTGCAGGCAACTCCTATGACAAGAGCATCTGCATCTGTGCTAGAAGCACCAAATATATCAACATCTGCTTGTGTAAATTCTCTATATCTTCCTGCACCAGGTCTGTCGTATCTCCAAACATTACCTATTTGGTATCTTTTGAAAGGTTTTGGAATATTTGGATTTATTGCAACAACTCTTGCAGTAGGTACAGTAAGATCAAACCTTAATCCAAGCTCTCTATCAGATTTGTCTTTAAAATAATAAACCTCTTCTCTAATAGCTTCTCCACCACCAGATTTAGCAGCTAACAGACGCCACTCTTCAAAAGCCGGCGTCTCTAATGGATCAAATCCCCAAAGCTCAAAAATTCGCCTAACTTTATCTAGCACAAACTGCCTCTTTATCGCATCTTTTGGCAAAAAGTCTCTTGTTCCTCTTGGTGTTTGAAATTCCATTTTAAAAACCTATTGATATTTTGATGGTTTTTAATAATAAGGAGCATTTTCAAATGCAACTTAGTATCTAAAACCTTTATCTTTTATAAATATTATCATGATGATCTATATCATCAAATTGAACAATTTTACTAGCCTCATCAATTCTGAATATTAAGACAAATGATTTTAATAAATGTACTCTTCTAGATCCTTTCAAATCGTATCTCAATGACTTATAAGTTTCTGGATGTTCTAGAATTTCATTTATTTTCTTTAAAGCAACGTCATAAAGAACTCTATTTTTCTTTTTTATTTTTCCCATTTTTTTAATGAGTTCGTCGCTATAAGAGTCGTTATATTTCATTCTAGTCACTTAATGCTTTTTCAAATTCTTTTCTAGAAAAATACCTTCCTTTTTGAATTTTCTTTAATTTTTCTATATATTCTGGTCTAACCTCATGGAGATCAGTGTTTATTTCTTCTACATCAGCTTCTATTTTACTAAGTTTTATTTTCAATACATTCATATCTTTGGCTATTTTTTCAAGCAAAAGTTCGTTTCTTTCCATATTAACACCTAAATAACTATATCTTTTTTTAACTTAAATAATCTATTTTCTCTATAAGCTTTCTAGGATTTATTTCTCCCATAATTCTTAACTCTTCTTCTGTTATACCCTTTTCTTTAAGCAATTCTGTAAATTCCTGCAAAGCTTTGCTAGGATCTGGACTATTTACCTGTCCCATATCTGATGTAATTATACAGCTATCAGGACCGATTATCTTTATTTGATCTGATATTTTTTCAATTGATATATTATCTATTAGATACATTGAGTAGCTCTGTTCTATATAGACTCCTTTATTTTTTACAAGCTCCTTTTGAATTTCAATAGGCATATCTATTAACTGATATATTGGATGAGTTATTATTATTTTACTAATTCCCATTTTCAAGGCTTCTTTTATTAGTAGTACTGACTCTTGCCAAGATATGTGTCCTGTAGCTAGTATACACTTATTTTTTCTTATTGCTTTCAAAACTTCTAGAGTCTCTTTTCTAAGCACTCCATTTTTAGTTATTCTTACAGGTGTTACATCTTTGGACAATTTTTTATCTATTTCACTTTCACACCATTCAGGACGTATTTCATAAATACTTTTTTGCAGGAAATTCTCCGCATTTATTGTAGGAAACCAAACTATTATTGGATTGTCTGATAATTTTGCACAAGCATATACGATATAAGGATTTATTCCACCAACATAGTTGTTTAATACAATACCACCAATCAGCTCAAGTGATTTGCTATTTATCTCTTTCAAAAAAGGTACTGTTGCATAAAAGTGATTTTTTAGTCCAATCGCCTTGAGTTTTCCAGTCTCTTTTATAACCAATTCTAGAGTGTTATATTTTCTAGGTATTGGTTCAGGACCAATATGTACGTGCAAGTCTACAAAATTTTCAACATTCATCTTATCACCCTTAACCAAGGAGCCCTATTTTTTACAACATAAATTCTTTTCAAAGGACCATCAAGAGCATCTTTTTCTTTTCTAACCAAGCTAAGTTTAATAGGATTAAATAATAGATCAATAAGAATCCCCTCGGTAACTCTTTCAATACAATAATTTCTTGCACTTTTTTCTGAATTATCAGGATTAAATTTTCTAGCTACATCAGCAGCCTTTCTATATTCATTTTCAGTTACCAAATTCCTAAAATTATTATTTGCAAGCTCTCTAGTTTCTGTATATAAGCCAGAATTATTAGATCTAATATCTGACCATTTAAAAACTGATAAATTGCTTTCACGACCAATAATTTGAAAGCTTCTATCTTCAAGCCATCTGAAATATTCTAATACAAAATCTTCTGAAAAACCATTTATTTCAGTTCCATAAGTGTCAGCAACCATTAATAACAGAGAAGTTTTATATCCTCTTATTCTAAATTCTTCTAAGGTTTGTTGAATTTGGTATAATGTTGTAATCTCAGGATCTCCATTTTCTATAGTTGCTCTCTTAGATTTGTATCTAGGTCCCCAGGGAGAATAAAATGTTATGTTACAGCCATTAGTTCTACCAGATAAAAATTGATCAAATATATCATCGTATTTTACAGGATCTTGTATGCTTTCAGAATCAATATAATTTATTATTCCACATATATCATCAAGTATTTTTAGATTTTCAATAGCATATCTAATTCCTCTAACAGAACCAACAGGTCTTTCAATCCATTCACCATCTACATAGTATTCTTTGACACAAAAACCATTTCTTACAAGGTAGTCTAATACCAACTTTCCTTTATTTCCATATATAGATCTTACATCATTTGGTGCGAGAGTATCAACCATTACTATCACCCCGTCTAAGAACAATCTCCATTTTGAATAAAGAGAAGTTAAGAATAAGCGTATCTCCTTTATCTAAACCTAAGCTTCTTCGAAGATCAGCAGGTAGAGAAATCCTACCTTTTTCATCAATTTTAACTATAAAATCTTCAAGTTTATTTCCAGAAATTAGTTTAGTGCCAAAGCTACCTAAGTCTAAAGAATCTTGTTTTCTATTTGTGAAGTCTGTCCCTTCCAATGGGGACATTCACCTTTTTGAGATAACATTTTTGACACCTATTTAGTAATATAGTGAGAGATATTATTTAAAGATAGTGTGGGATGTAAATATATGGAAGAGAAAATATGGTTCAAAAGCGACAGCTTAACTTTATACGGCATTCTTTCGAATTCTGAAAAAAAGTCCAAGAAATGTATCTTGTTATGTCATGGTATAACTGTTTCAAAAGATATATCACAATTCAAAGAGCTTTCAGAAGCTTTACTTCAAGAAGGATATGATTCTCTTAGATTCGATATAAGAGCTCATGGAGAAAGTGAAGGAGATTCTATTGATCTGACAGTAAAAGGATGGAAAAATGATATAAAAAACGCAACAAAATTTCTAAAAGAAAGAGGATATGAAGAATTTACACTACTAGCAAATTCTTTTTCAGGCGGGCCAGCTCTCTTGCTTTCAGAAGAAGAAAATAGTATAAAATCAATCGTCTTAGTAGCTGCTTTGATAGATTATAGTAGTATACTAGACCCAAAAACAAAGTGGGCAAGTTATATAATAAAATCCAAGCTTAATGAGATGAAGAAAAAAGGCTATATAAAAATATTTGGGGGATATAAAGTAGGAGAAACTCTATACAAAGACATGCAACAATTCAACCCGTGGAAAGTTTTAGAAAAATTAGATATACCAGTTTTATTCATCCACGGCGATAAAGATCTTCTTGTGCCTTGCGAAGATTCTATAAAATATTCAAAAATTTGCCATAAAGGGAAATTAATTATAGTAAAAGGGGCTGGTCATGCTTTTGATAAAAGAAAACAATTGGAAGAAGTAGGAAAAGAAATAATCTCTTTCCTTAAAAACAATTTCTAAGACAACTGTCTTAATAGTAATAAGACAAATGACTTAAGTGATTAAATGAAAATGGAGAAACATTATAATGGTCTCTTAGATAAATTTGGAGGATTACGTATAGGAAAAAGTTGCGTTATTGTTCCTATAAAAAACAGGGAAGAAATAATAAAATTATTTAAAAAATACAAAGTTGCCGCAAAAAACATCGAAGTTTTTGTTGGTTAACTTAGCAACAACAACATCCTTTCTTTCCACAATCTTTGCACATTTTTACAGAAGATTTCTTTACTGATTTTTTAGCTACTTTCTTTTTTGCTGCCATAAATTTCACCGTATTTTTGATTTGTGTTGACCAGAATATAAAGAAAATTAAATTTCATAAAAATACTTTTAAGGTGAGAATTTAAAGTTACTACTTATTTATAATATTGATATATATGGGAAGCCAGTCAAGAAGTCTAAGAAACAGGCAAAAAAATAAACAGTCTAATTACAGTATTAAAAAAATAGGAGCATATTTACTGGGATTAGCTGCAGCAGTAGGATTAACCTATGGTACATTAGAGTATATGTTTAACGATCATCAACCACCTCAAGAAAACAGACCAGCTATTGTGGATATAGTAAGAGACTTTCCAACTTCAATACCAGGTGCTGGAGAAATTAATATATATCCTGCAGAAAATTCAAAATATTGCATAGTTCATATTAAAGACTTGCACGGACTACCAGACTCTACAGTAAAATCCATTGAGTTAAGCCGTGGTTCAACTGCAAGTGAAAGACTCAGACAGGCAGCTAGAAGAATTAATCATAATGAAATACCAAAAGTTCAAGAAGACATTTATAATATATTGAATTACTTAATTGAAAAATATAGGATAAAAGATATTTATTTAGAAGGACTTCTACCGGAAAGGGAGCAATCGGTCAATTCAAATAATAGTTTAAGAATGTTTGAAGATACATCACAGCCATTATTAGCTATAGAACGTCTTCATTTTGAAAGAAGAGCATACGTTAGAGCTAGTGAAACAATGGATTCATATAACAAAAGAATAAAAGAAGAAATAACATCTAAAAACGAGACATTGAAAGTGCCTAATTCATTTGATGATTTAGAAGAGGTTGATAAATCAGAAGATACTACATTAGATATGATACTAAAAGGATCAACCCCTATAAATTTTCTAATTTTTGGTACAAGTCATTCATTTGGAAATAATGTAAAAAGACGGAACGAGACATATCCTACAGAAATGGTTTCTTTAATAGAAATATATCCAAGTTATATCAGACAAGCTATAAGCAACGCAGAAAGATTTTTAAAAAAATAAAGGGCCGATGTGGGGATTTGAACCCCAACGAAGAGCTCCACAGGCTCTTATGCTACCGATCTGCCTCTTTTTAAAGAGTTTACATCACAACGGCCATGTTTCTAAATAGAAGTTTGCTAGAGAATCATTTAAAGATTGTTTGGGTTGTTAAATCTAAAAAACCTCTATAGTTATAGGAAAAGAAACTTGGCTTCTTATATATTCAATATCTTCTCTAGAAATAGGGCTATTAGTTACAAAAGTATCTCTTACAAGATTTATAGTCGGATAACCTCTTCGCTTAAAAGCTAAAGAAATCTCAAGTCCTAAACGACCTATAGTTAACTCATAACTTATTTTTTGATCTATGGTTGCTGAAGACTCTTCTAACCTAAATTCATATCGAGGCATTCATCAGATTATATAAAACCCTTTTAATCCTTTACTTCAGAATAAATGATATTAACTAAGAGGGGTATCAGATGAAACCTGAAGAAGAAAAGAAAATAATGCAATTCTGGGAGAAAAATAATATTCATAAAAAAGCAAAAGATGTTAGAATAAATGCTAAAAAATTCTATTTTCTAGATGGACCTCCTTATGCATCAGGAAATATACATATAGGAACTGCTTGGAACAAAATTCTAAAAGATTCTAATGTAAGATTCTGGAGAATGCGAGGTTTCAATGTTTGGGACAAAGCAGGTTATGATACTCATGGCCTTCCTATAGAGAAAAAAGTAGAAGCTCTTTTGAATTTCAAACATAAGCATGAAATAGAAACATATGGTATAGAAAAATTCAACCAACAATGTAGAAAATTTGCAACAGAACATATAGATACAATGAGTTCTGAATTCAAAGATTTAGGAGTTTGGTTGGATTTTGACAATCCTTATCTAACTTTATCAAACGAATATATAGAATCTGCTTGGCATACTTTCAAAGTAGCTTTCCAAAAAGGACTTCTTTATAGAGGATTGTATCCAGTTCACGTTTGTCCTAAATGCGAGACAGCAGTAGCATACAATGAAATAGAATACAAAAAAATGACAGACCCTTCAATATATGTTAAATTTCCAGTAGTTGGAGAAAAAAACACTTTCTTGCTTGGATGGACAACAACACCATGGACATTATTAGCTAACGTGTTTAGCATGGTTCATCCAAAAGCAGATTATGTCCGAGTAAGGTTAGATAATAAAGAAGTTCTGATAATGGCAAAAAACCTTGTTGAAAAAGTGATGGGAGACAGATCGTACAAAATTATTGAAACATTCAAAGGGAAAAAACTAGAAGGAATGCGATACAAAACCCCACTAGCTCATATTATTGATTTTGAAAAAGAAATAGAAGAAAAAGGCGGATATAGAGTAGCTATGTCTGAACAATATGTAAACTTAGAAGATGGTACAGGTGTTGTTCATAGTGCTCCTGGTCATGGTAAAGAGGATTATAAAGTGGGTGTTGAATATAAGATGCCTATACTATGTCCAGTAAAACTCAATGGTAATTTTGATGAAAGATGTGGAAAATTCTCAGGAGCATTTGCAAAACAATCGAATTTGGATGTCATAAAAGAAGTTGATAGTGTAGGCTGCCTATTTAGTGAAGAAAAAATAGTTCACGATTATCCTTGTTGCTGGAGATGCGATTCTACCCTTTTATTATTAGCTGTCAACCAATGGTTTTTCAAAATAACAGAAATTAGAGAAAAATTAATAGAAGAAAATCAAAAAGTAAATTGGCATCCTGATTGGGCAAAAAGTAGAATGCATAATTGGTTGCAATCATTAGGAGATTGGCCTGTTTCTAGACAAAGATATTGGGGAATCCCTTTACCTATATGGATTTGTGAAAAGAGCGGAAAAACAGATGTTATAGGATCTATACAAGAGATAGAGCAGTTATCAAAGAAAAAAGCTCCAAAAGATCTTCATAGACCTTACATAGATTCAGTCATAATAAAATGTACTTGTAACGGAGACATGAAAAGAATACCAGATGTCTTAGATGTGTGGTTTGATTCAGGTGTAGCATCTTGGGGATCTTTAGGATATCCACAAAACAAAGAAACATTTGAGCACATATGGCCAGCTGACCTTAACATAGAAGGACCAGATCAAATAAGAGGCTGGTGGAATTCACAACTGATAACAAGTGTAATCGCATTTGGAAAAGCTCCGTTCAAAAATATATTATTCCATGGATTCATGTTAGATGCCAAAGGAATAAAGATGTCTAAGAGTAGGGGTAATATAGAATATCCGCCAAATTTGATAGCTAAATACAATAGAGACATTCTACGATTATATTTGTTGAGCAGTTCTCCGTGGGACGATTATTACTTTAATATTAAAAATGCAGATGCTTTATCAAAACAATTTTTAATAATAGAAAATACATTTGAATTTGTAAAGACATATGTATCACGGGTAAAGAGAGGAGAGCTCAAAATAGAAGACAAATGGATATTATCAAAATTAAACTCTCTTGTAAGAAGCTCAACAAAGCATTTAGAATCGTATCATCCTCATAAAGCAGTTGATGAAATACTTAGTTTCATAATAAATGATTTTTCAAGAACATACATTAAGCTAATAAGAGACAGAGTATGGCCAGCTTATGGAGGAGATGACGGAGCTTTCTACACATTATACGAAGTTTCAAAAACCCTATCAAGATTATTAGCTCCTATCTGTCCATTTTTATCAGAAAAAATACATCAAAACGTACTAAGACCCCTAGGAGAGACAATAGAATCTGTTCACTTGTGCAACTGGCCTGTTGAAGACAAGGACATGATAAATCCTGATTTAGAAAAATATATGGATATATCATTAAAGACAATTGAGATAGCAAACAACATAAGACAAGAAAAGAAAGTAAAATTAAGATGGCCGTTAAACTTAATAATAATAGACTCTAAAGAAGAAGATGTAAGAAACGCATTAAAAGTATACTCAAATATAATAAAGCAGTTATGTAATGTAAAAGACATTAAGTTTGGTAATGCACCTGAATTCAAAGAAGTTTCAAGCGAGCAACGTGAACGAAGTGAGCTAAGCGAGCACGAAAGAAAATATGATATCAAAGTATATTTGGATACAGAAATTACTTCTGAATTAAAACAAGAAGCATTTGTTAGAGAACTAATAAGAAAAATACAAGGCATGCGAAAGAAAAATGCCCTTATTGTTAAAGATAAAATTAATCTTTATCTGTCTTGTTCTGAAGAAGATTTAGGAGAATTTATAGATGAAATAAAATTAGAGATTGGTGCAAAATCTATAAACTTTGGCAAAGTAAAAGGCAAAAAAGATGAGCTAGAGTTTGACAATAAAAAAACAGAAATCGGTATCGAGAAGATCTGATTACTATATTCCCACAAAACTAACAACTATATTCCTTTCCCTTGGACCATTTAATTCTACTAACACAACACGTTGCCAATTACCTAACAATAATTTAAAATCCTCTACAGGAACTGTGACGTTAGATCCAATAATAGAAGACATTATATGATCTCCAACATGACTAGGATCATGAGGATGTCTATATTTTAGTTTAGGAATAATTTCTTCAAATGCATCAATCATATCAAGATCAGTTCCAGGATCTAAATCAGCAGCAGTTATAGCACAGCTAGTATGCTTCACAAACAAATGCAAAAGACCTTGTTTCCATTTATTTTTCTGAAGAATCTTATACAAAATATCTGTAATATCTAATATTTGCTTTGGTTTTTTAGTGATGATAGACAAATTTTCCATAAAATATATGATAAAAAGTTAGCATTTAAGCTTTAATTTCAAACTATAATTTACAGTATTAAATTTTAGATTAAGGTGTTTCTTTTGATGGAAGAACTAACAAAAAAGGCTATGAACTTTTTAAAGAATATTACAGAGAAAGACGGAGTAATTATAGTTTTCAACAATGACTTAGATGGTATGTGTAGTTGTACTATAGTTAAAAAATATCTTAATAAATTGGGTAACAATCCTTATATTATATCCCAACCAATGCCACCTGACAAGAATCTTATAAGAAGAATGCAGACAGGAGTTCCTAATAAAATAATATTTCTTGATATGGCTATAGATCAATCTGCAACAGTAGTGAAGAAAATAAAAGGAATAGCAGACGTTCTTATAATAGATCACCATTTGATAGTACAAGATCTAAATTCTAATAATGTAATTCATTTTAACCCAAGACTAAAAGATCCTAAAATTTATCAGTCAGCTAGTTATCTATCTTATAAAATAATATCAAAACTGGATAGCAATATAGAAGGAATAGAATGGATAGGTGCTCTAGGAGCAATAGCAGATTATGATCTTTCAAGTTCTCAAGATCTCATAAAAGAAGCTAGCAAAAAATACGATCTAAGAAAGCTTCACAAAGCTGTGGCAATTTTAGACAGTCAAAAAGCTACACGTGCAATGACATGTGAACAAATAGTAGCAGCTTTGATGGCAATTAAAGATCCGGAAAAAATACTGGAAACACAAGAATTTATGAAATCTTATGAAGAGATAGAAAATGAAAAGACAGGGATTTTATCAAGCGCTCAAGACCAATCAAAAACAATAGGAAATTTAGTTTTGTATGAACTATCGTCTAAATTCAATCTAAGATCAGAAATATCTACTCGCTTAGCAGAGAAACAAAAAGACAGATTTGTAATGGTTTATGAAAAAGTCGGTAAAAAGATTAACGCTTCTGTTAGAAATCAATCAAAAAAATTTAATGTTGATAAAGTATTGAAAAGAGCTATGGAAGGTCTTAATGGACAAGCAGGAGGTCATGAAGCAGCAGGCGGAGTAACTATAGAAGAAAAAGACTGGAACCAGTTGATAGATCATATTCTGGCAATAATCAACTAATGATTTTTGTAAGAAAGTTTATTTTATCTTTAGGAAAATCATTATTCTTCCTAAGATTTTCAATAAAATCATCAGTATCCATCCATTTAATTTCTTCAATTTCTTTTTTCTGTATTTTCTTTGATCCACCAACTATTTCAGATTTGAAAATAGATATTTGATAAAAAGAATTCTTGTACTTAGTTTTACTGGTTCCAATATAATCTCTTATTTCAACATCAAATCCACTTTCTTCTTTTACCTCTCTTATTAATGCATCTTCATGATTTTCATTTTCTTCAATAAATCCTCCTAAAAACCAATACATTCCTTTGAACGGTTCCATTTTTCTTTTAGTAACAAGCAGTTTTCCATCTTTTGTCATTATAGCAATAACTCCTTTTAGAATTTTCATTTTCTCACTTCTTACATACTATCATAGCATGATCTTTTTCATAAGGTTCTAGGTCTATTATATCAACTATTTCAAAATCACTTTCCTGCAGCTTAACTTTTTCTTCCTTATAAACTTGTTTAGGATCTTTTGTAACATCAATGCTTCTAGACTTTATAGCTATCATCATATATCCATCAAACTTTAGAAATTGTTTCGCATTTCTTATAGATATTTCTGTCTCCTGAGGATCAGCAATGTCAACATATACAACATCACACTCTTCTACCCATTGGTATTCTTCAGGTTTTCTAGCATCAACTAGCATAGGAGCTATATTTTTCCTGTCTTTTTGTAGTTCAACTACACTCCTAAAAACCCTCTCAGCAAATTCTATACAATATACAATTCCTTCAGGACCAACAATATCACTTATGTGAGAAGGTGTAGTTCCAGTAGATGCTCCTAAATATAAGACTTTTGATCCTTCTTTTATAGGATTCACACTCATTCCATTTAGAATAGCTGCAGCCATTTTGCTTCTAGTAGGATCCCATTCTCTTAATTGAATCTCTTTCAAGTCAACAAGCTTTTCTCCATAAACTTTTTTCCCAATAATAAGGTTCTTAGTGTACAACCTGTTTTCATCCCTAAATATTCCTGACGATATTTGTTTCATTATAAACCCTTACTTGTAAGCCATTAAAACCTTTATATCTCTTTAAGGGTCTATAATTTTGACAAAGATATAAGTTTTTGTTATAAGGTAATCTATTGCGCAACTTTCGGTAAGATCTTTTGTTTTGTGTAAAAGCAAGACAACTGTAGCTAATGAAAATTAGTTGCAATATACTCAACATAGTTGAGTATATCTGAGTCCATTTATGGATGAAGAATAGATTCTTGTTGAGGAAGCTCTACCCACCTATACTGCAGAAATGTAGTATAAAGACGTAGGAAACGACGAGACGCAATTGTACGTCAAATCAACTCTATGGTAGGAATGCCATCATTTCGTAAATGAATGCCAATGAAATAATATCAAGGCATGGGAACAGAAACGATACCTATATGGATGAAACGGCCCAGTGTGCGTAGGTGCAAACTTTTATAGTGCATAGACAAATGTTGCAAGAGATATTCAGCTTTTAGATTTAAGTAAAAGCTACGCCTTCATTGGCAGAATCTCTACAAAAGGCAGGCTACAATAGATTACCTTATTTTATTTTTATTAAGCAAAAATCAAGCTTAAATAAATTATAAAGGAATAAAAATTATTGAAAGGGTTTTGAGAGTACCAATAAATATAATCAGTTCTTCAGAACTGATATTTTTCTTGGAACTTAACAAAAACCTTCTTTTTAAAAGAAGGAATTTATATGGCAGAAAAACAACAATACGCACCAATGAGTACAGCAGGTTTAATAAGATACTTTGACGAAGAAGAAAGTCAGATTAAGATCAGGCCAGAGTATGTGGTATATTTTAGCTTAGCTATTGCAGCAATGACTTTGATGGTAAGATTTCTAGTTTAAGTGATTCTTGATGAGATTCAATGTCGATAAAGAAGATATTAAGTGTCTGGCTATACAAGGCGCAGGAGTATTGATTGCTGTTGTTATAGCGTATTATGGTAGTGAATTAAAAACAAATAGAGATTATCAAACAACTAACCCTCCCTATACACAAAGCATATCTAGTTATAAAAGATAATTCTTAGTGATTTAATGAATTTACAAGATTGGAATCGTTTTATCAGACCTAGTATATGGGCTTTTGGATTAGGGGTCTTCTTGATAGGTGTTCTTGCTTCTCATATATTTTTGTTTCAGCATATAATCGGAGCAGTCATAGCAATATTATTATGCACAGCATCAATAACTCTAAATCATTATTATGATTATGAAACAGATAGGAAGAGCAAACAATTATATAGATTTCCTGTGGCATCTGAAAAAATATCAAGAAAATTTGCAATATCTTTCAGCATTGCTGTAATGTTATTATCTATAGTGCTTGCTATATCATTTCTTAGTACTTTAGTTGTTGGAATTGTAATATTTGCAAACTTTATGATATATTCTTATTCAGCTCCGCCATTTAGAATAAAGGAGAGAAAATATATAGAAACTTTCTGGAATGGTTTAGCTTACGGATCTATTGCATATTATTTAGGTATTTTAATATCAAATATTCCTCTGACTATATACAATCATTTGTTAGGTATTATTCCTTTCTTAATAGCAGCCAGCGGTCATATACTTCTTCAAGTTAGAGATATCAAAGATGACAAAAAAGCAAAAGTCAAAACAACTTCTACTAATCTAGGACTAAAAACAATGAAGAGAATATCAGGAGCATTTGTTATACTTTCAGGAATTATCATAATATTTCTGGCTATTGTAGGCTTTCTAAACTATCTAGCATGGCTTGCCATAGCAGCAGGCGTTTTAGTAGCAATAGAACATAAAAGAATGAAAAAAGATGTTACAAAAAGCTATCTAAAACTACAACTAATATATGTAATAGGAGGTATACTGTTCATATTATCGATAATAAAATTCTAATAAGATTTAAATACATAGTGAGTATCTACTTCTTAGTGATTTAATGGGAAATGCATATAATAGAAAGAAAAATAAATCTGATAACATAGACAAGAGGCCAGGAATAGGAAAGTATGTTATAGCAGCTGTAGCAACAGCAGGCTTGTTAGCTTTTGGAGCTTATGAGTTTTTTTTTGGCAACAACATATACACGAACCATGATAATAAATCAGATATCCAGACATCAGTAACTTCTAGGTATTCTATAGACCAAGTAATATCAGGAATAATAACACCACAACAATATGTACAAGAATTATTTGATACGTTTCCTGAAGCACAGAACGCTAGAAGAAATGGTGGTTTGAAGGGATTTATTTATGATCCATCTCAAGAAGAATTCAGAAGAATATTTACAGAAAATTATGATCATAGACCAATAGAAACACTAAGATTTGGAGAAATTTTCAACAGAAGTATAAGATGTTTTAAGGAAGCTGATGAAGATAAAGAATCTCCTGCATTTACAACAAGCCCTACATTTGGCATAAAAATTCCAAGGTATGTAGTCTTCAAAAGAGGGTTTTTCACAAAAAATTTCTTTTTAAGAAATGATGAAGATGTCAAAGGTATTGTATCGCATGAACTTCAACATGTTAAGGATCTATACGATGGTATAACACTAGGAAATGAACATTTGGATTATGGAAGTTTTAAAAAAGGTATAAGAATAAAATTTTTAGACTCACTTGCAGAATTTAGAGCTTATGGTAAGCAAGTAAAAAGTTTTGTAGAAGTACTTGTAAAAACAGGCAGATATTCTGAAAGTGAAGATTATATTAAACATACATGTCTTAACTATTTAGATTATAGAAATAAGTTAGAAAGCTTCCCTGCTAATCAATTGGAAAACGATTTAAGAAACTTCCAATTTGCAGAATTTTCTGGAATATCAATGGTAGAAACTGATACAGAATATCTTTTAAGTGCTATGTACGAGTCTAAAACGGTGGAGATAAAACTTGCTAAAAAAAGATCTAAGTAGCTTTTTAAAAAACTTATTCTAATTTAACATATGCAAACAATAAAACTAGGTCCAGCAGGCTCGCCCCTATCAAGTACATTTGATGGAATTGGTGAAGTTAAACGTTTAGGATTGCAAGCTCTTGAGGTACAATTCACTCATGGAGTTCGAATGAGTTTAGAATTATCTAAACAAGTTGGAGAAGAAGCCAAAAAACATGGAATAAGCTTAAGCATTCATGGACCATATTATATCAATCTACTTTCAGAAGACCCACAAAAAATAATAGATAGTAAGAAACGTATATTAGATTCTTGTGAAAGAGGCCACTTTTTTGGAACTAAAGAAAATCCAACAAGCGTTGTATTTCATCCAGCATATTATGGAAAGCTCTCAAAAGAAGAAGCATTTTCCAGAGTTTTGCAAGAAATGAAAGAAATGAATGAAATTCTTAAGGAAAATAAGTGGAACTCTATTCTTTGTCCAGAAACATCTGGAAAGCACAGTGCATTTGGGACTTTAGATGAGATAGTAGACATCTCTTTGAAATCAAAAAGTCATTTGTGTGTAGATTTGGCTCATTTATATGCAAAAAATATAGGAAAAATAGATTTTGAGCAGGTTCTAGATAAGCTAAAGAAAATCAAAGGATCTATTCACTTTCAATTTTCAGGAATAAATTATTCTGAAAAAGGTGAATTAAACCATCTACCTTTAGCTAATAATCCGCCATTTGAACCTTTTGCAAAAGAACTATTAAACAGAAAAATAAATTGTACGATAATAAGCGAAAGTCCAATAACATGGAAAGATTCGTTGAAAATGAAAAAGACATTTGAAAGACTAGGATATAAGTGGTAATTATGAGTAATGCTATATATGTAGATTTTCATAATAGAAAAATAACAAATACAGAGAATCTTGTAGAACCATATAATAAAGAAGAACAAAAACATAAGTCAGGATATCCTCAAGGATCTCTTAGAATGACTTTAGTATCAGATTTCACTTGGAAAGCAATATCAATGCAAAGATTTGAAAAAAAGTGCTTTTTGGCAATATCAAGAACCTTTATACAAACTCTTGAAAGAAGAATATAAAAAGGAAGAAAAAAGGCGTAAAAATGAAAAACTTTTTTAGATCAAATATAGTCTATATTTCTGTTGGAGCTCTTGTAGGTATCTTCTTATTCTTTTCTATATCACCATATTTCATGTCTAACGAAAAACTATTGGAAAGATCTACAATATCTATTAATGGTAAGCAGATTTCTGTAGAAATCGCAGATACTAAAGAAGCTTGGACTCGTGGATTAATGTTTCATTCTCCTTTGAAAGACAATGAGGGAATGTTGTTTGTATATGATATAGAAGGTTATTATGGAATATGGATGCCAAACATGTCGTATTCGATAGATATATTATGGATTGATAAGTCTGGAAAAATAGTAAATATAGTTAGACATGCAGAACCATGTAAATCAATGCCATGTCAATCATGGAAACCTTCAGTACCAGCATCATATGTATTAGAATTAAAGGCAAATTCAACTCTAGATATAACTATAGGAGATATTTTTGACCTAAGTAGCCTAAAAGTTTAGCTAAATCTTATTTTTACCAAATACCAGAAATTCTTGAATCCATCAAAAACACCAACACCTTTTACATATATTGGAACAGTAATATCAACATTTGAAGATTTTACCTTATTTTTACCAACTTGATATAAGATCTCAGCAGCAATTTCATATCGTTCACCACTAAAAGTCATTTTCTTTAAAACCCTTCTTGTAAAAGCTCTGAAACCACTTTCAGTGTCTTTCAAATTTGTTCCACAAATTATATTAGTAAAAAGATTTAGAAAAAAGTTTCCAAATTTCTTTACAAAAGGATATTTGCTCAAATCTCTTCTTCCAAGAACAAAATCATTACCTTTTTGAATCTCGTTGATAAATTTTGGTATTTCTTCAGGTACATGCTGACCATCAGCATCTATTGTAATTATTACATCTTTATCAAATTTTGATATTTCAAGAGCTTTTTTAAATCCAGATCTCAAAGCTCCTCCAAGACCCCTATTTTTCTTATGTGTTATCAATATAACATCAAGGGTTTTTACAATATCATTTGTATTATCAGAAGAAGCATCATCAACTACAATTAATTTATCAACATACTTCTTTGTTCTTCCAAGAACTTTTTTAATAGCCTTTTCTTCATTATGTGCAGGCATTATTGCAATTATCATAGCTTTATTATAGCTCTAAATTATAAATAATTCTAGACAAGCTAACTATCTTAGCGCGTCAGGTGTAATTATGTTCATTTCAATAGAGGGGTTAGACGGAGCTGGATTATCAACTCAATCAGGTTTGATAAGCGAATACTTCTTGAAAAAAGGCAAGAAAAGCTTGTTGACAAAAGAACCTACACATGGTCTTATAGGAGGACTAGTAAAAGCAGCTTTAAAAAAAGAATGGTCTACAAATAATCTTACCTTGCAAACACTTTTAGTAGCAGATAGAGCACATCACCTATCATCAGAAATAGAACCAGCTCTGAAGAAAAACATGATAGTTATCTGTGATAGGTATATTTTATCAAATCTGGCTTACGGATCTCTTGACGTTCCATTACAACATTTAAAGCAATTAAATTCTTTATTCAGAAAACCTGATATAACCATAATGCTGGATGTTCATCCAAAAATAGCTCTGGACAGAATAAAGACTTCACGATATAGTGTAGAGCTTTTTGAAACAGAACAGCATCTTACCCAAGTAAGAAAAAACTATCTTTCTTTGAAGAATTTCTTTTCAAATACATATATGATAGATGCAAATAATCCAATAGAACAGGTATTCAAAGAAATTCTAAAAGTTATAGACAAAAAAGTTTATTGATTTTTAGGCTCGTCCTTATTTATTTTTTCTTCCTTTTTATCTTTAGGTTTTTCGTCCTGCATCTTTTTGTAAAGGTTCTTAATTTCATCTTTTCTAGTTCCAAAATACTGCTCAAACTGTGGAGTTGTTTTAAGAATTTTTGTACTGCCCTTTTTCTCAAATGTAATAAATCCCATTTCTTGAAGAGTCTTTGTATAATCATATGTTCTGTTTCCAATTATCCTTACAATATCTGCTTGTTTCACAGGCTCGTGGCAGGCAATAACAGATAAAACCCTTAAAAGTCCTTTTGACATATCAGCCTTTGCAAGATTTGAAACCATAGCTGAAAATTCCTGCTTAACAGATAAATTATATCCGCCTGATTCATTAAGAAATATTCCATGCTCATTTTTTTCATATCTCTTCTTCAAGATTTTTAGCAAATTTTCAACAGTATCTGTTCTAAGTTTTGTAATTTTTCTAATATCGTCCATACTCAAAGGATCATTTGCAGCAAACAATACAGCTTCCAATAAAGCTATTTTTTTTGAATCTTCCATACCACCAACATATATTTAATAGTAAAATAAGCTTAATAATAGTTATATGAGAGAGCAGCATATAGTAGACCTGTTGTGCAATTAACTGCTAAAACACCCAAATCTATTTCTCATAGAGAATCGTAATCTGTTTATGTTAACTTACACAAAGCTATCAAAAAGACCTGAATCTTTCAGGTCTTTTTCAGGATTAACAGTAGAAGAG
>OBEQ010380949.1_pt1 | contig 96174 bp, 92 predicted proteins | sample 1670901 | NCBI WGS metagenome assembly OBEQ01 (sample SAMEA104232315, study PRJEB22302) | groundwater metagenome | biome: forest; feature: aquifer; material: groundwater | place: USA | collected 2011-08-07 | depth 5.4 m | reverse complement strand
TGGCGAGGGGTTCGGGGTGCACGACGGGCTCGTGGCCCAGCCGCAGGCGTACTTCGTCGTTGCTGGTCTGGACGTGGTCGAGGGTGAGGCGGCTGACCGCGGTCGCGAAGTTGATCAGGGTGAGAACGCGAGGTATCAGCCGGTACGCCTGAGCGGCCGGTACCAGGAAGGCGAGACCGGGCATCTGGTCGCGCTCGCGGGCGTCGCCGAGTGCTGGGTGCAGGTCGGGACACCAAACGATTCTGATCAACGGCCAGCCGGTTGCGTCTGCGCCCCCGCCCGGCCCGGCGTACGCGAGGCTTGCGGGCTCCGATCCTGACGTCGCCGAGGCATTGGGCATCATGGGGCAACGGCGACGACTGCTACGGCCATCAATAGCTTATGGTCGATGGCAGGCCGCCGAGATGCGGCCGCGATGAACCGGCATGGGCGAACAGGGGTAGACCTGAACTCGGCCGTGCTCACAGATGTGCTCACGGGACAAGATCCACGTGGCGTCCACCGCCGTCCGGCAGAGTCCGGCTAGTGTTTGGTCGTCCGTCTATGTGCCGAGGTCAGGGGACTGATCGTGATGGTTCGGCACGAGCAGAGACGTAACAAGATGATAAATGTTGAACCCGGCGTACAGGTCGACTCGTCCGTCGCCCTAGATCAAAGCGGGTTTGACCAGGCAATATTCATGTATGCTGATTGTCTATGCTCACGGTCGTGCTCACAACAATTCGACGATCGTCGAACAATTTTGTTCGGTCTGTGAGCACGGGGGCTCACGGCGGCAATGCCTCGGCGGTTCACGGTGCATGCGGGAAGGGCCGCGAAGTGGCAACGGTCCACGCAGGCGGAGGCGTTTCGACAGCGGGCCGCCTGATTACCAGGAACCGATCGGGATCACCCAGCGGGGTCGGCGGCCGCCGATGGCATCGGCGTCCGGCTCGCCGGTGAGCACGCTGCACCGTTCGTGCCGGTAGGAGACCACCGCAGCGGCGGCGAGGTCTTCGCGGCCGGTGTAGTACAGCGTCCAGTCCAGCAGCAGATCATCATCGGTCCGGTCCGGGGTGACGACAATGACCCGAGGATGATGTAGCAGCTCGTGTAGGTCGATACCCGGATCGCGGCGTACCGCCTCCAGCAAGAATGCCACCGGCACGGCTACGTCTTCATTGGACTCGTCGGCGATCAGGACCGGCTCGTGGACGTGCATCGACCCGCCCGCAAACGCGAGCACGGCGCTGGCATCCAGAACGAGGGTGACCGCCCGACTGTCGTCGGGCTGCTCACGCCGCGCTACGCCGCCGCGTGGCTGCCCATTCCCGTACAAGTCGGACTTCGTTGTCGCGCTCCGCAGCCCACTCCTGGTCGCTGATTGCCGCGACGCGCTCTCGCTCGCCGAGGTGCCGCTCGTGGATCTCCGCCCACTCGGCGCTTCGGCGGTCCTCGTCTTGGGCCATACCGGGGAGTCTGGCGCCGTCGACCATGGTGAGGACATCCTCCAGGGCCACCGCTGCGCCGGACGCACATACGGAGCGTCATGGGCCCGGGCGTCCTGCGTACACGCGCTCGGCGGCAGATCCGGCAACTCGTTGCTCAGAATCGGCGACGCGGGCCGGGCGCGTGGCGGCTTGACCGTTCACCCGTGACGAATCCAGGGCAGGATGACCGAGTGCTCATCGTGCGCGCGACGAAGAAGCTGCTCGACCGCATCGGTCCGCCAACCCTGCGGGAGGGCGAGCATTCGAGCACGATCCTGGGCGAGTGGTACGCCACCGCGTTGTTCTGGAAGCCTCAGGTCGTGCTGCTCGTCAACGAACCGACGCTGCTGCCGTGTTATTGCCGTTGGCGCCCGCAACGACCCTGCCGACCCGGATCGCCCAGCAGGTCGCTGCGGTGCTCGCGGCTCACGCGGCCCCGACAACGATCATTGACGAGGAGCTGCAGCACATGCGAGACCACCGCGTCGGCCGGACCGCCAATCGCAGCGTGGTCGGCATCATGAACGAATTCGCCGTCCTCGCCGAGATCCACCGCAACGACGACCCCAGCCAGGATCTAGTCGACCTCGCAGTACGTCTGGCCGCGACACCGTGCGGTCCCCTGTACCGCAAGAACGGCAGTCCCGACCGCGAACTGGCGGCCCTGCTGCGCGACGTCGCGTCCTGAGCAGGTCCGCGCTCGCCCTCCGAGTGGCGCAACGACTGCGGCCCGAGACCACCGGGCGGGCTCGCGCGCGCCACGACCATGAGACCGACGCGGCCGAGCGTGGTGACGCAGCGTGGCGCACGGTTCGCGGCAGTTGCGGACGTCCAGGCAGTGATCAAGAGTGATCAAGACCTGCCCGGAGGCCAGGTGCTCCTGCCTGACGGATGGTGCTGGTTGGGAATCTGTTGAGATCTGGGACGCGGGTGGCGCACGGGCTGTATCTGAGCCTTTGGGTGGTTGGTTGACCCATGCGACGGCGGGCTCGGACATCCTGCTGAGGCGCCCGGGATCGTCGGGGTCCCCCACCCGATCGGCGTGCGATATGCTCGCGTATATGGGCGAGCTGTACGGCGTCGAACTGGAGCCCGAGGTGCGCAAGTGGCTGGACACACTGTCACTGCCTGACTACCGGACCGTCGAGTTCCACGCCGACCGACTTGCCGAGGCGCCCACCACGCTCGGCGAGCCGTACAGCAGGCACCTGCGCGGTGCGGTCCGGGAGCTGCGCTTCCACCTCGGCCGTACGGCCTGGCGGATCAGCTACTGGCTGGCTCCCCAGCGACGGATCGTGCTGCTGACGGTCTTCCGCAAGACCCGCAGCCGCGAGACCGCCGAGGTGGACCGGGCGGTGGCGGCGCAACAGGTCTGCGAAGACCAGCACCAGGCGGCGACGCACATCTACGACCGGGAGGGGTGACTGCAATGAAGGGCTACCACACCAAATGGGCGGTGCCCGAGGAGCACCGCGAAAGCGCCGAGTACATCGAAGCCGGCGCACGTATTGCTCTCGGCCAGGCCGTCTACGACCGACGCATCGCGCTGGGCATCAGCCAGAGCGAACTCGCCCGCCGAGCCGGCACCACCCAGACCGTCATCTCGCGGCTTGAAGGTGGCGCGGTCACCCCGACCCTGCCGCTCCTGCACCGCCTCGCTGCCGCACTCGAAGGGGAGCTGAGCCTCAAGATCACCGGCACCAGCACCCACGCGGAGTTCCCACTCGCGTCGTGATCCGTCGATACGCCGGACGCGACGACCGCACGACTCGCGGCATGTCCGGATGGGGGTCGCGATCCGTCGCGCCGGTCGGCGGCAAGGATGCGCGGATACGGCAGGTTTGCCGCGTGACCGGTACCGGTCACGCGGTCCTCGTCACTGGGACGGGTAAACCCTGCTTGACCTCAAGAACCACCCGCTCGCCTAACGGCTTGGCCAGGTTGGCATCGGCGGTGCGCCGCGCACCGATCAACGCACAGGTCTCGTTGGCAGCATGCGGGTGAGCGATGACGATGACGACGACCGCGTGCGCGGACTCGACCGCCTCCGTGCTGTAGTCCACGCCGCATGGCTCGCTGCGGGGTCTCGGGGCGCCGGTGAAGGCGACCGTCAACTGTCTGCTGCCGGCGGTGGTCGTCGCCGACTCGATCGACAGCCCGGCGGGTGGGTTGTAAGGATCCCAGGAGAGCGGGGTAACCGTCACCGCCGCCGAGCCGGCGACCGCGACTTGGGTGACCCGCACGGCCGTACCTTTCACCGTGTATTCCCACGCCGGAACGCTCGCCTTGCCGCGGGTGGTCTGGATCGTAGCCGTGTTCAACCGTGCACCGGTCACCTGCAGCGGTTGGCACTCCGGGCAGCCCCCGGCGTCCGCCGAGACCAGATTGTGCAGCGCGTCGTCGGCGGAGATCAGCTGAACGGTTTGGGTCGTACCGTCGTCCCAGACCACTTGTCCCGTCGGCTGTGGCGCGGCGGGCAACGGCCCGGCCGCGACGACCCGGCCAGACAGCAACGCGGCCTTGTTCATGCCATTCTCCGGCTCCCAGTCGCCGACCTGGCCGGTTAGCTGCCCCACCGGCATGAAAGCCTGCTGCCCACTGGCGTCGAGAATCGCCTTGTCGTACCGGGCAAGCGCATCCCGCGCCTGTTGGCGCTGTCGGTCCAGACCGTCCACGCCCGGGACGACGTCCGAGCCGCAGCCAACAAGGGCGACTCCTGCCATTCCTGCGACAACCGCCGCGGCCCAGACCGTCCAACGCGGTCGCACCATGCCGTTCACCCCCGCGCCATCGCCGCAGTCTTCGATCTCATATCATCGACGTTCGATCATCCCCGACGGTTCCCGGCTACCGCCATCAGGCTGTCGGACATGCCGCCCAAACGACGACGGCACGGCAACCCACTGTCATCGGCAGACCAGCAAGATCAGCGAAACCTGGGGGCGTAGCTCTCCGTAGCGCACGGACCGCGGCTGACAGCGCGCGACTCGCGGCAATACAGGACGTCGGCTGTCGACAGTCAGTACCCTCCGGCGGCGCTGCTCCGGATCAGGCAGAACGGGTGCCCGGCCGGGTCGAGCATGACCAGCAGGTCATGGTCGTTCGGGTCCTGGTGCGCCGTCAGGCTGGCGCCCAAGGGCAGTAGCTGCTGGGCGGCGGCGTGAGGATCCTCGACAACGTACTCGAAGTGTGCGTGCATCGGTACCTCGGGCGAGGGCCACGTCGGAGGCTTGTAGTCCGGTGAGGCCCGGAAGTAGATGAGCCTGCCCGCCGCGTCCACACTGGCCTCACCGGCCTTGCGGCGAGTGACCGTTCCGCCAAGCAGCGCAGCGTAGAAGTCCGCCATGACATTCGGCTCCGGACAGTCGACCGTCATCGCCATCCACTCGACCAGCCCGGATCGTTGCGCGTGACTATTGGTCATGAGGCCATCCTGACAGAACGGCTACAACACGCCGCCGATAGGTATCGAGGGCGAATACTGAGCCGAAAGCGGGAGACACAGGCGTCGGGACTGTGGGCAAGCGACCGGCCCGGCAACGCGCTCATCTCGGCACGAGCGGATGCGTCACAAGCCGCGCGACCGGAGCTGGGTCTGGGTCGGGAACCACCACTGCGCCCACCCAGTGTTGATCGACTCGGCCAAGAGCGTGCACTCGGGCTGACCGGGCGCCAATTCGGCATCGACGAGCACCAGTTCGGCGCGGTGTCGTGTCGAGGGGACGACACCCTGCGTGATGTGTGCGACCGGCTGCGCAGCGCCGAGCTCGGAGTCGGGCGGAGCGCCTCAACAAGGAGGTCCACCGCTGCGCGGACGTGGAGCGCGTCTTATGTGGACTTGGCCGTTATGCCGACCGCGGCGAGAGACCGTTGGCCCTCGGCTGTTGATCGCTGCGTCGCGTCAGCTGAGGCAACCAGCTGAACATTCGAACGGTGGCGAGGTAGAGCAGGCGAACCACCATGAACGCGATCTTCGACCTCGATTGCAAAGCAGCTGCTCATACGCGGTCCGCTTGGTTTGGCAGGGCACAGGGCAAAGCTCTGCTTCGAGTTCTCGCCGGTCGGCGAGGCGATGATCGTGTCGGTCGTCTGCCGCGGGGTTGCCGACGACGCGAACGCCCGGTCACACCTGCGGGTGCCCGGGTCAGTTCTCGGGGAAGGGGCCGGCCCGGAGGAACGCGCCGCTGAGGTCGGTGGTGCTCGTGGCCGACCAGACCACGCCGTCGGGGGTGATCGCTGGCGGTCCGTCCGGGTGGAAGTACTTGGGTATTCCGTTGAGGCTCAGGTGGAACCGATGAAGGTGGGTGTAGCCCGTGGGGGAGAGCTGCATCACGTACTGAGGATCGGCGCTGTTGTTGGTCACCCCCACGATGCACCACACGGTGCCGTGCTGGTCCATGCCCAGGTCGCCGCTCTGGGTGAGGGCCGGAACCTTGCCCAGCCGCGTGAAGCTTCCGTCCGCCCCGACTGACCCGTAGCAGACATCGCCGGGCGGGTTCCCGCATTTTCCGATCCCGATGAGGGTGCCGGTGCCGTTGCCGACGATGCCGGTGTGGCGCAAGGTCAGCGTGTCGGGGTAGAACGTCACCAGGCCGTGGGCGTCGAGCTTGGCCAAGCCGAAGCCCGCGTCCATGATGGCGATCGCCCATACCGTCCCGCCGGCCCCGGAAGCCAGTTTGTTGACCAGCTTCAACGACGACGGCAATGGGACGGGCGCGGTGGTGCCGTCGGGGGTGATGCGGAAGAGGTCGACCGCGCCGCCGACGCTGACCACACACTCCAGCCAGACCGAACCGTCGGACTCGCCGTAGAGGTAGCTCGCGCCGGTCTGGAAGTCGCTGCACTCGTGGGGCGCCGGGAACGGATCAGCGGCCCCGGTGGCGAGGGCGTAGCGCACCAGAAAGCGATGTCCGTCACCGGGGTAGGCGGAACTCGCATCGGAGCCCTGGAGCCAGGCGTGGCCCGCGCCGTCGAACGCGACCGTCCCGCTGGCCCGGACCGGTCGACCCGCCGATGATCGGGCGGTCACCGGATGTTTCTCGAACTTGTCCGTTGCCGGGTCGAGCGATACCAGGCTGGCGGAGTCCTGGCCGCCGTACCAGAGCCGGCCGTCGGGACCCACTACCGGCCATCCATAGCCGCCGGCGTACACCCATCGCGGTGACGCCGCTCCCCGGATTTCGGCGATGACCGCGGTCACGATCTGCGGGTTCTTCGGCAGGTTGTGATGGAAGCAGGGCTGGTCCCAGTACTCGCCGATGTCGTTGAAGTTCACGTTCGTGCACTGAACGACCAGTGCGGGGCCGGCCGGGCTGTGGGCGGTCGCCGAGTCCGTGGACACCGGCACGTCGCCGACGTGGTCCACCACGGCCGTGATGCCACCGATCGTCACCGTCCCCGACATGTCGCCCGCGGTCGCAAACACCGGCAGTGCGGCCGGCCACGGCGGCAACGCCTTCAACTGAGGCGAGTTGTAGAGCAGCGCCTGGCCGACCGGGGTGGGGCCGACCGCCAACAGCCAGCACGGGTTCTCCTCGTCTGGTGCCTGCTGGAGCATGCCGGCGCAGGCGGAGCGGTACCCGAGGATCTCCGCGACGAGCTCGTCTCCCTCCCCGGCACTGATGACGTTGCCGACCGTGGCGACCGCGCCGAGGGCGTCGCTGATGTCGTCCTCGATGAGGCTCTCCGCCACGGAGCCGTTGAACGGTGTCCCGATGGTGATCACCTCGGCCACGTGGCTGGCCACATACTGCTGGTCCGAGCCGATCTGGGAAGCCGCGTACTGGGCGGCGAGCCCGCCCATCGAGTGGCCGACCACGATGACCGGATTCCCCGCGGCCCGGGCCAGGCACTCGATCGCCGTCGCCAGGGCGGGCCCGATCTTCGGATCGGTGACCCAGTTCAGGGCGACCTCTCGATAGTTGAACAGCCACGCGGTGAAGCCAGGCATGGCGGCCACCTGCTTGGGGATCGACTGATGCTCGTCCTCATCCCAGATTCCGGGGTAGGAGTACATGCCGTGGACGAAGAGAACCGGCGTGCTTCCGGCGAGCGGGGTCTGGGCTGACGGGTAGTCCTGGGCCACGTTGCAGGACGGATCCTGAGCGCGTACCACGCGCGCGGCGCTGCCGGCGGTGGGCGGCAGCAGCGTGACCAGCATGGCGACCACGCCGCTGACGACGAGCGTCTGGACGGATGTCTTCATGCCAGCGGCCCCGTATAGGTGACGAACCAGGAGCCATGGTCCTGGAAGAAGCCGATCTCGATGTGCTGCGGCGACGTTCCCGGATTCGTGACCACGGCGGTGGCGTGCGCCGATGTACCGGTCTGCTGCCAACTGTTGGCGTCCATGGTGATCGTGCATCCCGGCGGGTACGGCACCGCATCGGCCGGCAGGGACGCCGCCAACGGCTTGACCAGCGCGGCCCGTTGCTGCGTCGGGGTGCCACTGACCAACGTGGTCGCGACCGCGGCCGCTGCCGGCGGGACCGGCTGGCCCGGTCCGAACAGGACGCGATGCCCCGGCGTCGGGCTCGGGCCGGCCGACACCGGCGCGGTTGGGCTCCCCGGCGGGCTCTGGGCGGACCCGTTCCTGAGCAGATGCCCGGGCCAGACCAGGAACCCGACCGCCAGCAGGATCACCCCCAGCACCGACCCGCCGACGATAAGATACTGCCGTCCATTGTGGATGATCGCGGTCAGTGCCGCACCGAAGCGCCCCAGAACACTCCGTCGGTCCATCGCACGATCCTCACAATCCAGCCGATGAGAAGGCACTGTACGAACGGCTGGCCGGTTTCTGTTGACAGGTCGTGCGTGGTCAGAGTTTGCTGGCCGAGCGGACAAAATGCGTGAGGAATGGGCGTGATGGGGAACAGAATTCGACGGGTCATGCTGTGCGCGGCGGCGCTGACCGCCATGGTTGGGCTGGGTGCCTGCAGCTCGGGAGGCTCCGACGGAACCGGCCCTGGAGCAGGCCCGACCGGTGGGCAGCCGACGTCGGCGTCGCCACCCACCGGCCAGCCGGGGCAGCGGACCGGCACCCAGCTGCGGCAGCTGTTGCCCGCCGTCAACGGCTACAGCCCGCGGGCGCCGGAGACGTCCGGTGACACCCTGACCGCGCCGAGCCGTGGTGAGGCCCGGTTGCCGGTCGGTACGAGCTTCAGCGACTGCGCCGGCACCGGGTGGGACAACTTCGGCCGGTACGGCAACACCCAGTTCAGCCCCGCTTCCCTGGGCGTCCTGGACCAGCTCGACGACCATCCCAACGCGATGCTGCGGGCCACGGGCATGACGGCGTTTGCGTACTCGCGCCAATACCTCAACGAAGCGGACTACGACAAGGTCTACGGGGCCGGCATCTACCAGTTCGTCGACGCCGCCACGGCCACCACCAACTTCACCGCCCTGACGACCTACATCGCGGCCTGCTCGAAATACCCCACCGGCACTACCGGCAACGGTCACGAGATGGTGTCGATCGACCAGTCACCGGTCGGCGGGCACCCCGCCATCGCCGGGCACATGACCGTCGACGGTATGAACAAGGGCCTCGGCCCGATCGAGGCCTTCTTTCTGCTCGTCGATTACGGCGGTTACCTCGTCGGGGCGGTCGCGAGTGCCGTTCCCACCAAGGACGGAGTCGTCTCGGTGACCGCCCCCACCTCGCCAACCCTCACGGCGCTCGTCGACACCATGCAGAAGCGCCTGGGCTGACCGGGCGGTTCCGGACGGAGTCGTCCGGAACCGCCGAAACGGTGGCGGCCATGAGCGACTACTGGTTCGAACCACCCCTGGCCGGCACCGAGGAAGAGCACCTCGTCGGCGCATGGAACGGCAGCGGCCACCTTCGGGCGGAAGGCCTGGCGCTGCTGCGGTCCCGGATGGCCTACGGCTGCATGATCGTCTCCCGGGGCATTGGTCACGCGGCGATCGAGGGAAAGCTGCCCGGCAGCCCGGACTTTCGGCTCATCGAGTTCGCCCAAGACTTCGACCCGATGCTGGAACTGGTCAGCGGGGTGTTCGCCCGCCAAGGTGAGCGGGAGCAGTTCGAGTCAGCCCATCCGCTCAACGTTCTGTGGAACGCGTCGGCGGGTGGATGTGCGCCGCATCGCCGGCCAGCAGCACCCGCCCGGTCCGATAGCGCTCGGCCAGCCGGGTGGAGTCGCCGAAGCGGGACAGCCAGCGCGGTGAGTGCACGCCGAAGTCGATGCCGGCGAACATCCGCAGCCGCTGCGTGAGCTCCTCGATGGTCGGCGGGACCGTGCGGTCCTCGGCCACGCCCTCGGCAGGCACGACGGCGCGGTACACCCCGTCCCCGACGGGTCCGACACCGAACCCCAGTTGGGTCTTGCGGACTTCGGCCACCACGGCGGCCAACTCCTCCGGCGGCATGGCCACCTCCATCTCGCCCAGCAGCCTCTCGCGGCTGGTGGGCTCGCCGGGGAAGCCGACGCCGAGCAGCTTGCGCACCGTGCTGCGGCCGCAGCTGCTCCGAACAGTCCGGCGGCGCGCACACCCGCGCATCTCCGCGCCGAGTGCCCGCAACGGGACCTGTCGGTTGGCGTGGGTCGTCCGGCTCCGGGTCGTCCGGCTCCGGGTCGTCCAGCGGTGTCTGGTCCGTGTACTCCTGAGCGAACAGCTATTCGAACGAAGGTGAGGAGTCTCGATGCCGGTGCCGCAGGAACTCGCCGATCTGACCTATGCCGGATACCTCGAACCCTTCGCGGGACAGCTGGCGCGCGAGGAGGAGTACTCCGAGATCCATTTCAGCGATATGGAGTTCGATGACTGCATCGCGGCCAATGGTCGGTTCACCGAGAGCGCGTTCACGAGTGTGGCCTTTACCAACGGCACCTTCGGGCGTACGCGTCTGAGCAACGTCTGGTTGAGTCGTACGCGGTGGGTGGGTACCGACCTGACGGAGACCAACTGGCTTGATGCCGTGTTCCTGGACAGCTTCTTCGCAGGCGTCGAGGCTTACGGAGCGAAGCTGCGGAGCGTGACCTTCCAGGAGTGCAAGGTCGACACTCTCCATTTGCGATCGGCGACCTTGCAGGACGTGGTGTTCGACCGATGCGACCTCGGCGAAGTCGACTTTGGTGAGGCGAGCTTGACCAACGTGACGTTTCCGGGGTCGAGACTGCGACGGGCGCGGTTCGTCAAGGCCACCCTGAAGAAGGTCGACTTCCGGGGTGCGGCAGAGCTGGACGTGACCGGTGAGTGCGAGTCGCTGCGCGGTTCCGTGATCGACAGCGGGCAACTGGCCGAGCTGGCCCCTGCCCTGGCGCACACCCTCGGGATTATCGTCAAGGATCGCTGACGATGCACATTCTCGACGCGGCTGCGGATCAGTCAGACGAGGCGCGCAGCGTTTTGGCCATCGCGCGTTGCCGGTGCACACCGTCCGGCATCAGGTCGCCGGGTTCGCCGCTGGGAACGAAACCGTTGCGCTGGTACAGCGCGGCCGCAGCCTCGTTGCCCTGCGCCACGGCGAGCCGTAACACGTCGGCTTCCACGTGCCACGCCCACCGCTCCACCGCGCCCAACAGTTGATCTCCGGCTCCCCGGCCGCGGGCGATCGGGTGTACCCACAACGAAATCAGCTCCACCGTGCCCTTCTCGGCGGCCGGCACACCGCTGGCCATCCCCACCGGTCGGCCGTCGAGCACCGCAAGCACGTTGTACGAGCCGGGAATGTCGAGCCGAGCGCGCCACCGTTCTTCACGATCACCTTCGCCCTGCCAGTCTGCCAGCCGTGAACTGAACGCGTACGGCGCTTCGGCCAGTGCGGCGAGCCGCAACTCGCGCCAGATCGGCCAGTCGTCGGAGGTGAGCACCCGCAACTCGATCACACCTGGCATCGTGCCTGGAGAGATGACTCTTCGCCAGCCAGTTCCCGTACGCCCTGCTGTGCGACGGCCTGACTGCGGACCGGTATCTGGTGGTGCACGCCGGCGTGTCCACCATGGAATGGCTGCCCCGTCACAGCGGCCCCGTCGGCGAACTGACCACATTGGACCCGCGGCGGCTCGTTCCTGGGTGCCGCTCGCCAGTCGCGGCTGCCAGCTCGGCGAGCAACCCGTACGTTCTACTGATGCATGGAGTGTGGTTGTGGCGGGTGGCGGCTGCCGGCTTCGTCCTGGCGGCGTTGTACCACGCGGCGGCAGTGGTCCACCCCGCCCTGGCGCCCGGGTCGCCGGGCTGGAGACACAGCCTGTTCGTGGGGATCGATCTCCTGGTGGCCGTGGGCTTCTTCTGGCGTACCCGGGTCTTCGCCGCCGCATTCGCAGTACTCACGGCGCAGCAGCTCTGGAGCCACGGGTCATCCGCGTTGCGCCTGTGGCGTAACGAGCACCGCGTGCACTGGATATCGGTCTTCGTGGTGGTTGTCGCACCGCTGCTTCTGCTGGCGCTGCTGCTCGATCTGCGCCAGCGTCGGGGCGTCACCGGCAACAGGTGAGAGCTGCATCGGGTGCCGAGAATGCGCCGGCGACGTTGCGAATGAGGTGCCAACCAGGTGCAGCGGAGCATCTGCGAGTTGTGCGGCAACCGATGCCGGGGCCCAACTCGCGGACCAGGGCTGATTCCGTCTACTGTGGAACTTCCATTTTATTTGCGCGAATCGGTGGCGCACGCGTGCTTTGGGGTGCACAGTGATGTCATGACCAGCATCGGTGGGCAGCAGTACTTCTGGTGCCTCGCCCATCACCGCGTCGAGCCCGAGGCGACCGCGTGTTCCGTGGTGGACCGTCTCGGGCCGTACAGCTCGGCCGCTGAGGCCGAGCGGGCGCTCGACCGCGTACGCGAACGCAACGACGCCTGGGACGCCGAAGACGCCCGCTGGAACGGGGAAGTGGCGTAGCTGCTCAACGGCACGTGCCGCGGCAGCCGCCGAAACGCTCAAATTTATTTCCTAATGTGTGGGGGGAAAGACAACCATGGCCGTAGCGAAGAGGGCCACGACGGGAACAGCCGCCAGCCGCGCGGCCACGAGGAGCACGCCGACCGGTAGTACCCGGTCGGCTGCGCAGAAGCGCACAGTCGCGGCGTCCGCGACGCCGTCGGCGCGCTCGAAGAGCGCCACGACAGCCCGAGCTACCTCGACCAGCTCCACCTCGACCAGGTCAACGGCGACCCGGTCCACCGCAGCCCGGAGCACCGCGACTCAGGCGGCCGGGACGAAGACCATCGCTTCCCGCGGCACCGCGACCCGGGCCGCTGGCACGAAGACGATTGCGAGCCGCACCGCTGCGGCGACCAAGCCCGCCACCACTCGGTCCACGGCGACCAAGCCCGCTACCACCCGGTCCACGGCGACCAAACCGGCTGCCCGGTCCGCGGCGAAGCCCGCCACGAGCCGGACTGCCGGAGCGAAGGCCGTGGCGCCGCGCAGTTCCGCGGCGATGCGTTCGGCCGCGGGTACGAAGGCGACGAGCACCAAGAAGACCCTTGCTGCTCCGAAGAAGTCGGCCTCGACCGTGAAGGCCAGCACCACCAGGCCGGTTGCAGCGAAGAAGCCGGCTGCCAAGACCACGACCGCGGCGAAGGCGACCCCGGCGAAGGCCACGGTCAAGGCCAGTGCCGTGAAGGCGGCTCCGGCGAAGAAGGCGGCAGCCAAGGCGGCTCCGGCCAAGGTAGCCAAGGCCGCTCCGGCCAAAGTAGTCAAGACCGCTGCGGCGACGGCGGCTCCGGCGAAGAAGGCGGCCCCGGTCAAGGTAGCCAAGGCCGCGCCAACGAAGAAGGCGACGGCCAAGGCCACTCCGGCCAAGGCGGCGGCGACGGCGGCTCCGGCGAAGAAGGCGGCTCCGGCCAAGGCAGCCAAGGTAGCCAAGGCCGCTCCGGCCAAGAAGGCGGCAGCCAAGGCCGCTCCGGCGAAGAAGGCGGCGGCCAAGAAGACCAGTGCCGCCGCGAGCTCCAGCCCCACCAGGCGGACCACGACCGCGCGGGCGACCAGCGCCACGGCGATGTCGGGTGCGGGGCGGGCGCCGGCTGCCAGGAGCGGGATCGGCTCCGGCTCGACCCGGACCATGAGTGCCGCGAAGGCGCGGGTGGCCGTACCGTCCATCGTGGCCGTACGTTCGGCGGCGTCGGGCGGCGTCAACGGCTCTCGGGCCGGATACCGGTGAACAACGGCGGGCAACTCAGCTGACCCGCGAACGCGATGGAGGGCCACACCGGTCCGACCAGCCATCGCGCACAGGAGCGGCCGTGAGGCCGACCCCATGACGTGCGCGGCGATGGTAGGACTAGCGGGTGGCCCTCCGACGCGTATCTGCCCCCCGGATCGACTTCACCGCCCTGCGCCGTGAACTGAAGCTGCCCGACCAGTTCTCCGCGGCCGCCCAGGCCGAGGCAGAGCAGGCTGCCGCGCAGGCCCAGGCGCCGCGCGCCGACCGTACCGACATTCCGTTCGTGACCGTGGATCCGGCCAGCTCGCTCGACCTGGACCAGGCGATGTGCCTGCAACGTCGCCCGGGCGGTGGCTACCGGGTGTACTACGCCATCGCCGACGTCGCCTCCTTCGTGCGCCCCGGTGGCCCGTTGGAGGCCGAGACGTGGCAGCGCGGGCAGACGGTGTACCTGCCTGACGGCCGGGTACCGCTGCACCCACAGGTGCTCAGCGAGGCCGCGGCGAGCCTGCTTCCTGAGCAGACCCGGCCCGCCGTGGTGTGGACGGTCGATCTGGACTCCGACGGCGCGACGGTGGCGGTACACCTGGAACGGGGCCTCGTCCGCAGTCGGGCCAAGCTGAACTACCTGGGCGTACAGTCCGATGTGGACAATGGACGGGTGGCGGAGCCGGTGGCTCTGCTGCCGGAGATCGGCGCGTTGCTGGTTGCCCGTGGGCTGGCCCGCGGCGCGGTCAACCTGCCGATCCCGGAGCAGGAGGTCGACCGCGACGGCGACGGCTGGCGGCTGAGCCTGCGGGCACCGCAAGCGGTTGAGGAGTACAACGCGCAGATCTCGTTGCTGACCGGCGTCTGCGCCGCGAAGATCATGCTCGGCGGGCACCTGGGGCTGCTGCGCACCATGCCGGCGGCAAGACCCGACGCGGTAGCCCGGCTCCGGTCGACGGCCCCGGTCCTCGGCGTCACCTGGCCACAGGGCGCGAGCGTGGGTACGGTCGTCGCCGGGCTTGACCTGACCGACCCGCGCTCGGCGGCCTTTGTGGACCAGGCGGCGGAGCTGATGCGCGGCGCCGGTTACGAGGCGTTCGATGGCGAGTCGCCGGCCCGGCCGGGGCATGCCGCAGTGGCGGCACCGTACGCCCATGTGACAGCGCCACTGCGCCGGTTGGCTGACCGGTACGCCACCGAGGTCTGTCTTGCCCTGCACGACGGGCAGCCCGTGCCGGACTGGGCCCGCGAGGCTCTGCCGAAACTGCCTGCGGTGATGAGCGCGACCGACCGCGTTGCCGGGGCGGCCGGGCGCGGCGCGGTCGACCTGGCCGAGGCGGTGCTGCTGGCCGACCGGGTGGGGCAGATCTTCGACGCGGCGGTGCTCGACGTGGATGCGCCCCGTCCTGGTGGCACCGCAGGCAACCATGCCCGTCGCCCGGGCGGGATGGTCGCCGTCGACTCCCCGGCGGTACGCGCGCGCTGCGAGGGGGAGGGACTGCCGTTGGGCGGTCGGGTGCGGGTACGCCTGGCGCAGGCGGATCCGGCGACCAGGACCGTGCTGTTCCAACTCGCCTGAAACGGTCTGCCAGACTGCACCGCATGGCTTTCGATCCGGGCGCGCTGCCCGACGTGTCCGGCCTGACAGTCGGAATTCTCGGGGGTACCGGCGCCCAGGGGCGCGGCCTGGCGTACCGGTGGGCCCGGGCCGGCCAGCGGGTCCGCATCGGTTCCCGGCAGGGCGAGCGCGGAGTCCAGGCGGCAGCCGAGATCGCCGCCCTACCCGGCGCGGTCAGCGGGCCGCGCGAAGCCAGCAGCGACGGCGGTGCGGTCAGCGGGGGAGACAACGGCTACGCCTGCGAGTCCGACGTCGTCATCGTGGCCGTGCCGTGGGACGCGCACGCGGCGACCGTGGCCTCGCTGGCTGGCCCGCTCGTCGGGAAGATCGTGGTCGACTGTGTGAACCCGCTGGGCTTCGACACCGCCGGCCCGTACGTGCTGGCGGTGCCGCAGGGCAGTGCCGCGCAGCAGGCGGCGGCCCTACTGCCCGGATCGCGGGTCTGCGCGGCGTTCCATCACGTCAGCGCCGCACTGCTGGCCGATCCCGAGGTCGAGCGGATCGAGCTGGATGTGCTGGTTCTCGGCGACGACCGGGGCGCGGTGCAGGTGGTCCAGGCGCTCGCCTGCCGGATCGCCGGGATACGCGGCATCGCTGCCGGCCGGCTGCGCAACGCCGGACAGGTCGAGGCGTTGACCGCGAACCTGATCGCCGTCAACAAGAGGTACAAGGCCCACGCCGGTATCCGCGTCACCGACCTGTGAGGGACGGCCTCGGCGCGGAGTTGGTGCGTGGCTCGTCCCGGCACCCGGGCGACGTCTCGGTCGGGTCCTATGAAGCTGCTGTCGTTGATGACAGCAGCTCTATAGGACGCAAAGGAGGAGGGGCGGGGCACCGCCCGTCGGTCGGCACAGGCGGTCGGCACAGGCGGTCGGCACAGGCGGTCGGCACAGGCGGTCGGCACAGGCGGTCGGCACAGGCGGTCGGCACAGGCAGCCGGCAACGGCAGCCGGCAACGGCGGTCGGCGACGGGCGGTCAGTGGAAGGTGTGCCCGGGGCCGGGGAACTCGCCGCCGCGCACCTCCTCGGCGAAGCGTTGGGTCGCCTCGGTCAGCACGCTCGCCAGGTCCGTGTAGCGCTTGACGAAGCGGGGCGCCTTGCCGGTACGCAGGCCGGCCATGTCCTGCCAGACCAGCACCTGGGCGTCGGTGTCCGGGCCGGCGCCGATGCCGACGGTCGGGATCGCCACATCGTGGGTGACCCGCTTGGCCACCTCGCTCGGCACCATCTCCAGCACCACCGCGAACGCGCCCGCCCCGGCCACCGCGTGCGCGTCGGCCACGATCTCCTCGGCCTGGTTGCCGCGCCCCTGCACCCGGTACCCGCCCAGGGTGTGTTCGCTCTGCGGCGTGAAGCCGATGTGTGCCATCACCGGGATCCCGGCCGCGGTCAGCGCGGCGATCTGCCGGGCGACCCGCCGGCCGCCTTCGAGCTTCACGGCGTGGCAGCCGCCCTCCTTCATGAAGCGGACCGCGGTGCGCAGCGCCTGGGTCGGTCCCTCCTCGTAGGAGCCGAACGGGAAGTCGCCCACGACCAGCGCCCGCTTCGTGGCCCGGACCACCCCGCGGACCAGTGGGAGCAGCTCGTCGACCGTCACCGGCAGCGTGGTCTCGTAGCCGAACACGTTGTTGGCGGCCGAATCGCCGACCAGCAGGACCGGGATGCCGGCCGAATCGAAGATCGACGCTGTGTACTGGTCGTAGCTGGTGAGCATCGCCCACTTCTCGCCGCGTTCCTTGGCGGCGAGCAGGTCGCGGGTACGCACCCGGCGGGTCGCCGGTCCGCCGTACAGCGACGCCACCTCGGGTGCTGAGTCTGCGGCGATCGGGAGGTGCGGGCCGCCGCCCGGATCCGGCTGGGACTGGACAGACTGGGACATGGGACTGTCTCCTTAAACACTCCTCGAGGCCCTCGCGGGTCCCCGGGTTGCTGTCCAGACGATCGTCGCACCGCCCGGGCCCGGCCGCTGAACATCGGTGCGAAATTTCACAACCGCTCAGGTCGAGCGGTTAGCCCGGCGCACGACGCGGGTACCGATCCCGGGGGAAGGATCCCCCACAGTGGGTTAGCCGCGCCCGCGGTGGGGAATCACGGTCGGGTGACAGGCAGTGTGATGGTCTTCGCCCCGGCACCGCAGTTGACGGTGACCGTGGAGCAGCGCGGCGACGCGCCCGACATTCACGTACACGCCGGCGGCCAGGGCGTGTGGCAGGCGCGCATGGTTCGGTCGCTGGGCGTACCGGTGGTGCTGTGCGCCGCGTTCGGCGGTGAGACCGGTCAGGTCGTCCGGCACCTCATCGAGGCCGAGGGGATCGCCCTGCGCGGTGTGGCAGCCCACTCGCGCAACGGCGCGTACGTACACGACCGGCGCGGCGGCGTCCGGGTGGACGTCGCCGAACACGCGGGCGACCCGTTGACCCGTCACGAGTTGGACGAGCTCTACGGGCTCGCGCTGACCGAGGGGCTGGGCGCCGGTACGGCCGTACTGAGCGGGCCGACGAACGCGGCCCGGATCGTGCCACCCGAAACGTACCGGCGGCTCGCCTGCGATCTGGGCCGCAACGGCTGCCGGGTGCTCGCCGACCTCTCCGGGGAGTACCTGTCCCGGGCGGTTGCCGGCGGTGTGCGGTTCGTCAAGGTGAACCAGGACGAGCTGATCGCTGACGGTCGGGTCAGCGCGGCCGGGGTGGGCATCGACGGGCTCGTCGCCGCGATGTACCGGCTGCGCGAGGAGGGCGCCGACACGGTCGTGGTGACCCGGGCCGAGTACCCGGCGCTGGCTCTGATCGGCGACGAGGTGGCTGAGGTGGTGGTACCCCGGCTGGAGGCGGCCGACCCGCGCGGCGCTGGCGACTCGATGACCGCCGGGGTGGCCGCGAGCCTGGCCCGCGGCGAGAGCATCATCGACGCGATCCGGGCCGGTGCTGCTGCCGGGGCGCTCAACGTGACCCGGCACGGCCTGGGTACCGGGCACGCGGAGGCGGTGGCGCAGCTGCGCGAAAGGGTCTGGCTGGTGCCGGTGCGAAATGCCGGGCCGGCGCACCAGCACCGGGGCGAGGGACCGGACCTGCAGGCCACCCCGGACCAGTTGGTGGAGTGGGTACGCCGGTCGTGACCCGGGTGTTCGTCACCAATGACGACGGGATCGACGCGGAGGGGCTGCGCCGGCTGGCGGTCGCCGCGTACACCGCTGGGCTGCAGGTCGTCGTCGCGGCGCCGCGCATCGAGTACTCCGGCAGCAGTGCGGCCATCATCGCCTCCCGGCGCGACGGGCGGGTACCCGTGGACGAGCGGCAGCTGGCCGGCCTGGACGGGGTGCCGGCGTACGCGGTCAGCGCACCTCCGGCGCTGATCACGCTGATCGCCGTGCGGGGCGGGTTCGGCCCGCCGCCGAAGGTCGTGCTCTCCGGCATCAACCGGGGCGCCAACACCGGACGGGTCGTGCTGCACTCCGGCACGGTCGGCGCGGCGTTGACCGCTGCCGCGCACGGTTGCCCCGCGCTGGCGGTCTCGCTCGACGTCGGCGCGGGTGCCGAGGGGCCGGCGCACTGGGACACCGCTGCTCGGCTGGCGGTCGGACTGCTCCCGACCGTACTGGCGGCGGCTGCCGCGGTGGTGTTCAACATCAATGTTCCGGACGCGCCCCCGAGCGGGGTACGCGGGCTGCGCCGGGCGAGCCTGGCCTCGTTCGGCGCGGTGCAGACCAACATCGAGGTCGGCACCGGGTACGTCCGACTGGCGCTGGCCGACACCGACTCCGTGCAGCAGCCGGGTACCGACGCCGCCTGGCTGGCCGCCGGGTACGCCACGCTCACCCCGCTCGGGCCGATCTGCGAAGCGTCCGGGGTCGTCCTGCCGGAGCTCAGCGGCCGGCCGACTCCTCACGGAACCGGTTCGTGATGGGCAGCCGGCGGTCCCGGCCGAAGGCCTTGATGGAGATCTTCGTGCCGGGCGCGGACTGCCTGCGCTTGTACTCGGCGAGGTCCACCATCCGCAGCACCCGGTCCACCAGTGCGGCGTCGTGCCCCTGCGCCACCAGTTCGTCCCGGCTCGCGTCGCCGTCGATGTAGCCGGCGAGGATCGCGTCGAGGATGGCGTAGTCCGGCAGCGAGTCGGTGTCGAGCTGGTCCGGGCGCAGCTCCGCGCTGGGCGGCTTGCTGATCGAACTCTGCGGGATCGGTGGCGTCCCGCCCAGCCGCGCCGCCTCGGCGTTACGCCACTGGGCGAGCTGCCAGACCAGCGTCTTGGGTACGTCCTTGAGCGGGTTGAACCCGCCGACCGAGTCGCCGTAGAGCGTGGAGTACCCGACCGCCAGCTCGCTCTTGTTGCCGGTGGTCAGCACCAGGTGGCTGTACTGGTTGGACAGCGCCATCAGGGTCACCCCGCGTACCCGCGCCTGCAGGTTCTCCACCGCCAGCCCATCCAGCGGCGCGTTGGCCGCCATCGTCGAGATGAACGCGTCGACCATCGGCTGGATCGGCTCGACCAGGAAGTCCAGCCCGGTACGCCGGGCCAACTCCGCCGCGTCGGCCCGGGAGTGTTCCGAGGAGTACCTGCTCGGCATGCTGACCCCGACGACCTGCGACGCACCGATCGCGTCGCAGGCGATCGCGGCCACCACCGCGGAGTCGATGCCGCCGGACAGGCCCAGCACCACCGAGCGGAACCCGTTCTTGCGCACGTAGTCGCGCAGTCCGAGGACCAGGGCGTGCCAGATCTCGGCCTCGTCGGTCATCCGCTCGGCGATCTCCGCCGGCGGGGCGTCCTGCAGGGGCGCCGGCTGGGTGTGCGAGAGGTGGTGGCGGGTGACCCGCATCTCGCCGAGGTCCTCCAGCGGCGCGTCGTCGAAGTCCTCACCGAAGAGGTCGACGTCGCTGGCGGGCAGGTTCAGGTCGAGCACGATGAGGTGCTCGGCGAACTGCGGGGCCCGGGCCAGCAGGTTGCCGTCGGCGGCGACCACCATCGAGTCCCCGTCGAAGACGAGCTCGTCCTGACCGCCGACCATGTTGACGTACGCCACGGTCGCTCTGGCCTCGGCTGCGCGCCGGCGTACCAGCGGCAACCGGACGTCGTCCTTGTTCCGTTCGTACGGCGAACCGTTGATGTTGACGATCAGCCCCACACCGGCCTGCCCGGCCACGGTGAACGGGCCGCCGGCCTGCCAGAGGTCCTCGCAGACGGTCAGCGCCACGTCGACCCCGCCGATCCGCACGATGCGCAGCGTGTCGCCCGGGACGAAGTACCGGTCCTCGTCGAAGACCCCGTAGTTGGGCAGGTGGTGCTTGAAGTAGCGCACGATGATCCGGCCACCGCGCAGCAGGGCGAGGGCGTCGCGTGGGCCGCGTCCGGGGTCGGCGTCGGCACCGAGCTTGGCCGGGCCGTCGGCGTCGAGGTAGCCGAGCACGACGGGCAGGTCGCCGAGCCCGTCGGTGAGCAGGTCGGCGGCGAGCTGCCCGACCGCCTCGCGGGACGCGGCCACGAACGATTCCCGGAAGACCAGATCCTCCACCGGGTACCCGGTGAGCACCATCTCCGGGAAGGCCACCAGCTGGGCTCCGGCGTCGGCAGCCTTGCGGGCCCAGCCGCGGACCAGCGCGGCGTTGCCGGCGAGGTCGCCGACGGTCGGGTCGACCTGAGCGAGGGCGATACGTAGGTGAGGCATGCCCCCATTTTGGCCCGTAGGGTGCAGACGGGTTGCAGCGCGACCCGTGGGTACCCGGAAAACGTGCCGGACAGCGGGTCGTAACGTGCCGGAAACACGGCCGCGAAAGACTTTTCCGGATTGACCGATCTCACCCAGGGGACACATCGTGGACCGTCAGCAGGAGTTCGTCCTCCGTACGCTCGAGGAGCGCGACATCCGGTTCGTCCGGCTCTGGTTCACCGATGTGCTGGGCATGTTGAAGAGCGTCTCGGTGGCGCCGGCCGAGTTGGAGTCGGCGTTCGAGGAGGGCATCGGCTTCGACGGCTCGGCCATCGAGGGCTTCGCCCGGATCTACGAGTCGGACATGGTCGCGATGCCCGACCCGACGACGTTCCAGGTCTTCCCGTTCGAAGGGGTGGGGGCCGGCGAGAGCGCCCGGATGTTCTGCGACATCGTGCTCCCCGACGGCTCGCCGTCCTGGGCCGACCCGCGGCACGTGCTGCGCCGGGCGCTGTCCCGGGCGGCCGAGAAGGGCTTCACCTTCTACACCCATCCAGAGATCGAGTTCTTCCTGCTGCAGGGGGTGCCGGCCGACGGGGGAGTGCCGATGCCGGTCGACTCGGGCGGGTACTTCGACAACACCACCCACGCGATCGCCCGCGACTTCCGCCGCCAAGCCGTACTGGCGCTGGAGCGGATCGGCATCTCGGTCGAGTTCAGCCACCACGAGGTGGCCCCCGGCCAGCAGGAGATCGACCTGCGCTACGCCGACGCGCTGACCACCGCCGACAACATCATGACCTTCCGGCACGTGGTCAAGGAGGTGGCGATCTCGCACGGGGTGCACGCCACGTTCATGCCCAAGCCGTACTCCGACCAGCCCGGCAGCGGCATGCACACGCACCTGTCGCTCTTCGAGGGCGAGCGCAACGCGTTCCACGACCCGTCCGACCCGACCAAGCTCTCCAAGGTGGCTCAGGCCTTCATCGCCGGGCTGCTCAAGCACGCCCGGGAGTACACGGCGATCACCAACCAGTGGGTGAACTCCTACAAGCGCCTCTTCCCGCAGGCGCTGCCCGGCCAGATCACCGAGGCGCCGGCCTCGATCTGCTGGGGCCACCTGAACCGTTCAGCCCTGGTCCGGGTGCCGGCGTACGGCAAGCCGAACTCGGCCCGCGCCGAGGCGCGCTCGGTGGACTCGGCGTGCAACCCGTACCTGACGTACGCGGTGCTGCTGGGCGCCGGGTTGAAGGGCATCGACGAGGGGTACGAGCTGCCGCCGGGCGCCGAGGATGACGTCTGGTCGTTGACCGACGCCGAGCGCCGCGCTGCCGGGTACGACTCGCTGCCGGAGAACCTCGCCGAGGCGATCGACGCGATGGCCGGTTCCGAGCTGGTGGCCGAGGTGCTCGGTGAGCACGTCTTCGACTTCTTCCTGAAGAACAAGCGCGCCGAGTGGGAGGACTACCGCCGGGTGGTCACCCCGTACGAGCGGCAGCGGTACCTTCAGTCGCTGTAGCGTGCGGCGCTACCCGGACGGTGCTGGTAGCCGGCTGACTCACAGGGCGAGCTCCCAGAAGCCCAAGGTACCGACACCCGAGCCGCCGCCGCCGACGTTGGTGAACTCCAGTTGCCACCGTCCGTTGGCCGGGTAGCCGGCCAGGCTGTACGTGATCGTATGGGGGTAGCCTGCTTGGAACCCGTCGTAGTTCAAGGTCATCAACACCCGGGCACCCGTCGGTGTCAGCAGGTCGATGTTGTACACGCCGACGGAGTAGGCACTGCCGTCGATCCGGATCCGGACCGTGGACTTCGTGGACGGAGCGCGGTTGCAGCCGGCGATGGTGATCTGGATAAGCACCTTCACCGCTTTGGGGAACTGCGTCGGGGTGTTGTTGACGCCGGAACAATTCGGGTTCCCGGTGGGCTGGGCGGATGCGCTGGTCGTCGGCGCCGCCGATGCTGTGGGTGTCATCGACGGCAGAACCGTGGGATCACCACCAGCGGTTGTCGGGGACGGTGCCACCGGCGACGTGTTCGCTGACCCGGTGCTCGCTGACCCGCGGCCGCCGAACGCTGAGGCGAACACCCGCTGTCCGGCGCTGGAGAAGGCCAGCGCCGCCAGTACTGCGGCGGCGAGGCCGAGCGGCAGGGCGACCCGCACGGCGCGGCCGGCCCGGCGTGGTCGAGGCTGCACAACGAACCCGGGGGTCGGTCCGTTGCCGCTGACCTCAAGCGCAGGACTGAGCTCGGTGGCCGCCCGGTTCGCCGGTGGCGGCACCACGGCGCGCAGGGTGTCGTCCTCGCCGGCGCGCGCAGTGCCTGTGGTGCCAGCGAGGAGCGCGCCTTCCGCGACGATCAGTTCGGGCCGGTCGCTGAGGGTGGGGGCGATGCCGAGACTGCGGTGCAGCAGGGTCGCGGTAAGCGGGATCCGGCTGGATCCGCCGACCATCAGCACGCCAGCCAAGCGCTGCACCGGCATGTCGGCATCCTGCAACAACGCCCGGGTGGTGCTGACCGTGCGGTCGAGGACCGGTCGGGCCAGCCGTTCGAACTGTTCGCGCCCGATCGGTACGTCGAGCTCGAGCATGGGCAGGTGGATCTGCGCCTGGCTGGTGCGCGAGAGCATCTCCTTGGCGGCGCAGACGTCGTCCCACAGTTGTTGGTGGATCCGGTGGTCCGCTGGATTGGCCGGCTGGTCCACGCGCCGCCACGCGGCCGGGTCGCGGTCGGCGTAGGAGGCGGCCAGGTGCGACACCAGGGCGGCGTCGACGTCGAGGCCGCCGTTGTCCGGCAGGCCGGCGGTGGCGAGCACCTCCAGCCCGGGTGCCCCGTTTCGCAGCAGCGAGATGTCGAAGGTGCCGGCGCCGAAGTCGTAGACGAGCAGGCACGCACCCGCGGCCAGCTGCCCGGCGGCCGCCGCGTAGTACGCGGCAGCCGCGACCGGCTCGGCCACCAGCGTCGGCTGGTCGATCCCGGCCCGGGCCGCGGCGTCGAGCAGAATGGCGCGCCGGCGAGCGGCCCAGGCGACCGGATGGGTCAGGATGACCCGCGACACCGGCGCCCCGGCCGTCGCGCGCGCCTCGGTCATGACCCGGGACAGCACGGCGCCGATCACCTCGGCCAGCGCGATCGGGTGGTCGCCGAGCAGGATCTCGCCGTCGTCGATGCGGCGCTTCGGGTTGGGTTCGAAACCTTCCGGGTACATCCGGCCCGCCCGCTGAGCGTCCCGTCCGACCAGCAGCCGGCCGGACGGTTCGGCGCAGACCGCCGACGGAAGCAACGGAGACCCGTCGAAGAGCACCGGCGCGACCCGGCCGTCGGACCAGCGCAGCACCGCCACCGTGTTGGAGGTACCGAAATCGACAGCCAGCGAGATCCCATCGGACATGGCCGGGAGTATAGGTGTCGTCGTTGAATGCCTGCCCGTCGATGGCCCGTCCGGGGTTGACCCGACGGGCCGGTTCGCCGGGTGGGCGCTATGTCATGGTGCTGTGGCCCGGTGCGGGCCGGTGGCAGTCCGGCTCGGCTCCGGCGGCGTGCAGCCAGCCGTACACCTCGTCCCAGGTGATCGCGGCGCTGCAGTGGCACCGCGACTGGGCGTCGATGCGCGGCGTCACCCGTTCCAGCGTGCGGCCGACCCGGCTGTCGAGAGGTGTGCGGATGCCCGACACCGGCTCGCCTCCTCACCGTCGGGTGCGGCAGACCCCGTTGTCGTGCCGCCCCTCATGGTGTATATCGCACTAATATGACATGGACGTGACGAATTAACGTCAAACGCTAACGGACCTGTCGGCGAGGCTCCGGATCGGGGCCGCCGCAGCCAGCGTAACCATGGATGGCTGTCGCTGCCTGTCGGTACGCTGGCTCAGGTACCCGGTTCGAAGATGATCCGGGCGCCCTCGAACTCGCCGGCGCGCAGCGCGTCGTTGTCGATGACCACGTGGAACTCGCCCTCGCCGAACGCGTCCGCGCTGACCGCGTAGGCGTTGACGTAGAGCAGCAGCGTGTCGGTCAGCGGATCGACCAGTTCGCGGGCCTCCGAACGGAACAGATGCGGGTTGCCGAGCATCCGCACGACGTCGGCCGAGCCACCGCCGTTTCGCAGCAGGGCCCCGTCCATGGCCTCCTCGACCGCGTAGTCGAAGCGCGCGGCGCAGGGCCTGCCGTTCTCGTCGGCCCGTTCGCAGACGAGCGACGGGACGAGCACGATCCGGCGCTCGGCCAGCTCCCCATCGTCGTCCAGCCCGTCCGGCCGCTTGGCCGCCGCCAGCGGCCCCGGCTGAGGTACATGCAGGAGCTTCGCCGTGGTCCAGTCGATCTCGTACCCGTAGGCCCGGTCGCTGTCGTAGATGCAGAACAGGTAGAGCATCCCGGTTCCCGCCAGTCCACCCCCGGCAGCGGCGGCGGCCTCGACAAGGTTGAGCTGGCAGACCAGGGCAAGGGGCTCATCGGTGTCGTCCTCGGTGGGCCAGACGAACGCGTCGTCGACGTGTGGCAGGCCACCCACCTTGGAGCCGCCCAGAACGACCGGATCGGACCCGCCATCCAGCAGCGCCCCCACCACCGGCCGCAGGGTGGCGGCAACCGCATCACCGACCAGGGGACCGAGCTGCTCGGTCACGTACCCGGGCCAGGCGGCCGCGTTGAGCGCCTGAACCACGTCGTCCTGCAGCATGCTCATTCCCTATCCGCTCAGGCACCGGGCGCCGGGGTGACGTCCGTCGTCATAGGACCGATCATTGTGTTGTTCGCGATCGTCGCGTGCGGAAATCGCGGCCGTCCCGCGACTTCGGTCCAGTGTGGACATCCGGCGCCGGCCGCGCTGAGCGCACCATGGTATTCCGGCGCCACGCGTGCATGTCAAGAGCTTCGATGCGGCGGCGCGCCAGGAGGTCTTCGGGCAGCAGGGACGGCGTGAGCCTGCCGGCGTGGCTTCGGCCGGCTGTTCGGCTGCGCTAGGTTGAGGCGATGGACGAGAACCGGGCTCGACGGGTGGTGGATGCGCTGCGCGGACGAGGCGTCCCGGCGCACCTGGAGCGGGCCGGAGTCGCCCAGTTCGGGGTGCGGGTGATGCTGCCCGACGACCGTCAGGCGATCTGGGATACCGACGGTACGGCTGGGCTGGAGGCCCAGGTGATGCGCAACGGCGTGCTGGTCGGCTTCGTACCCATGATCGAGGGTTCCGAGGACTTCGACGAGCACCAGGTCATCGACGCCATCGCGCGGACCGACTACGACCAGCCGGTGGCCCGACTGCGTCGCACCGCGCCGCCGCCGGCGCCACCCCTGCCCCAGGAGGGCGGCTTCTTCCGCCGCTTCCGTGAGGGCTTCCGGGATCGTTAGCCGGTCTCGTTGCTGCAGGCGCTGCCGTTGCTGGCGCTGGCCCTCACCTTCGCCGCCCGGCGGGGACCTGGCTGCGCGACGAACGTACCCGGGTCCGGCTGGTGGTGGTGGCCGACTTCGCCGACGTCTGCGGTCGGGCCGAGGCGGCCGGCGGCACCGTGCTCGTGCCGCCCCAGGCGACCGCTGACGGGCTGGTCTTCGCGCACCTGCTGACCCGTCCGGCAACCATTTCGGTGTCTACGCCGAGCCGTCGGGCAACGGCAGCTGAGCGCTCAGCGCACCGCTGGTTCGACGGTGAGGGTCGGGCTGTGCCAAGCGGATCGGCGCGGGCGTGCTCCGGGGCCCGGGGTCGGTGCGCTCCTGGTAGGCGGCGCGGGCGGCCAGAATGTCGGCCATGTGCTCCTCCGCCCAGGACCGCATCGCTTCAAGCAGGCCGCTGGCGCTGTGCCCGAGGCCGGTCAGGGCGTACTCGACGCGGGGCGGGATCGTCGGGTAGAGCGTTCGGATGACCAGGCCGTCACGTTCCAGGCTGCGCAGTGCCTGGGTCAGGCTCTTCTGGGTGATGCCGTCCAGCCGGCGGCGCAGCACGCCAAAGCGGACAGGTCCGCCTCGCAGCGCGGGCACGATGAGCGTGGTCCACTTGTTGGCCAGCACCTCAAGAACGGTCCGCGACGGGCAGGTGCGGAGGTAGGCGTCAGCGCCGCCGTATTGACGCAGGTCCGGGATAGTTTCCATCAGGTACCTGTATATCCATCAGGTGCCTTCTTCACAAGGGACTCCGGCATCGCCACGATGGTGATCACGGTTGTCGTTCTTCCTGCGAGGCGAGGAGTACCGCGATGCTGGCCATCACGCAAAGTTCCTTCGGCGGCCCCGAGGTCCTTACCGTCGCCGAGGTGGATCGACCCCGGCCGTTGCCCACCGAGGTGCTGGTCCGGGTGCGTGCCGCCGGCGTCAACCCGGTGGACGCGATGGTCCGGTCCGGTGCGTTCCCGCTGCTCGGCCCGCCGCCGTTTGTCCTGGGTTGGGAGATCTCGGGCGTGGTGGAGGAGGTCGTCCCCGGCACCGAGCGGTTCCACCCGGGTGACGAGGTGTACGGGATGCCGTTCTTTCCTCGCGCGGCGGGCGGCTACGCCGAGTACCTCGCGGCACCGTCGCGCATGCTCGCCCGCAAGCCGGCCACCATCGACCACATCCATGCCGCGGCGCTGCCCCTGGTCGGGCTCACCGCGTGGCAGGGCCTGGTGGAGCACGCGCAGATCACGCAGGGGCAGCGGGTGCTCATCCACGGCGCTGGCGGCGGTGTGGGGCACATCGCGGTGCAGCTCGCCAAGGCGCGCGGGGCCTACGTCATCGGTACGGCCAGCGCTGGCAAGCACGACTTCGTTCGACACGTGGGTGCCGACGAGGTGATCGACTACCGCACGGTCGACTTCACCGAGGTGGTCCGGGACGTCGACGTGGTCTTCGATCTCATCGGCGGCGACTACGGGCCACGATCGCTGCGCTCGCTACGGTCGGGCGGAGTCTTCGTCACCGCGGTGGATCGCAGCAACACCGAACTGGCCGCGCAGGTGACCGCCGCCGGCATCCGCTTCAGCGGCGTCGCCGTCGAACCGGATTACGTCGCGTTGCAGAGCCTCGCCGAACTCGTCGACAACGGACACCTGCGGCCGCACGTCGAACACGTCCTGCCGCTGGCCGAGGTCGCCAGGGCCCACGAACTCACCGAGACCGGCCATATCAAGGGAAAGATCGTCCTGACCGTCTGAACCGACCGCCTGCGGCGGGAGTCCCGCGGCCAGGTCCGATAGCCTCGACACCGTGAGCGTGAGGAGCGCAGCGGAGCAAGCCCCGCAGTCGCGAACGAAGGTGGCCACGTGAGCGCAGCGACCGCGCCAAGGGGGAACCTGGCCCTGGTGGTGGAGAACGACCCCACCAACGACATCCGCCGCCTCGGTGAATGGCTCGCCGCCGCCGGGCTGGAGCTGGCCGTGGTCCGGGCATACGCCGCCGAGCCGCTCCCTGGCGACCTGGACTCGTTCGCTGCGGTGGTTGTCCTTGGTGGGGACCTTGACGCGTACCCGGATGCCGCCGGTACGCCGGGTGCGCCCTGGTTCGCGGAGCTGGAAGGCCTGCTGCGCAAGGCGGTCCGGCAGCGGGTACCGACGCTGGCTCTGGGTCTGGGTGGACAGTTGCTTGCGGTCGCGCACAACGGCACCGTCGAGCCCAGCCCAGCCGGCCCGGAGTTCGGTCCGGCGCTGGTCGCGCGCCGCGACATCGCCGAGCGCGACCCGCTCTTCGCGCCGGTGCCGTTCGCGCCCGACGTCCTGCAGTGGCACCTCGACGAGATCACCGAGCTGCCGGTCGGCGCGGTGTTGCTGGCCGCCTCGACGCGCTATCCGCACCAGGCGTTCCGCATTGGCGATGCGGCCTGGGGACTGCAGTTCCATGTGGAGTGCGACACCGAGATGCTCGCCGACTGGGCATCGGGGAGTATCGATCTCCTCGCCGGGTCGGGGCTTGATCCGGTCGAGCTGCTGGCTGCCTGCGACGCGGCAATGGCCGACGTGGCCGAGGTGTGGCGGCCGTTCGCGCAGCGGTTCGCGGCTCTGGCGCTGGCCGGCCCCGCCGCGCTCGGCGCGCGCCTGCTTCCGTTGCTCGATCTGGCATGACCCGGCCGAGCAGCACCGCGCTGCGGCTGGCCCGGTACCGCTTCGGCGATTCCCGCCGGGCGGGCGAGCTGCTCGGTGCGGCCGGGCTCGGGCTGTGGGACGACGTCGCGGGGGCGCCCGCGGACCAGGCTGCCGGGTCGATCCTGGACGCGCTGGCCCAGTCGGCTGACCCGGACCTCGCCCTGTCCCAGCTGCACCGGCTGGTCGAGGCTGAGCTGCGGATCGGCGCTGTACCGAGCGGCGACGGCGTGCTCGCCGCGGCGCGGGTCGATCCAGGGTTGCGCGGCCGGTTGATCGCTCTGCTCGGGGTCTCCGCCACGCTCGGCGACTACCTGGTGGCCAACCCGGCGGAGTGGTCGGCCCTGGCGGGCGCTGCGGCGCTTGGGTCCGGCTCGACGCTCGAGTCCGGCTCGGCGTTGAGGTCCGGCTCGACGGCGGCAGGGTCGATGTTGGGTGAGGTCGCCGACGTACCAGGGCTGCGCCGGGTGTACCGGCGCGAGCTGCTGCGGATCGTGGGTGCCGATCTCACCGGCGCCCTGGACGTGGTCCAGGTGATGAGCCGCCTCGCCGAACTGGCTGACGCGACCCTGACCGCGGCGCTCGGCATCGCCAGCGCCGAGCAGCCGGAGTATGCGGCCGGGTGCCGGCTTGCCGTGATCGCGATGGGTAAGTGTGGCGGGCGCGAGCTCAACTACGTCAGCGATGTGGACGTGGTCTTCGTCGCCGAGCCGCCGAGCGCTGAGCCGCCGCCCAGCGCTGAGCCGCCGAGCGCTGAGCCGCCGAGCGCTGAGCCGCCGAGCGCTGAGCCGCCGAGCGTCGAGCCGGCGATGGCCGAGCCGCTGCGGACGGCCGAGCCGGCCGGGGAGGCCACCGCGCGCGCGCTGCACGCGGCCACCTCGCTCGCGGTACGCATGATGCACATCTGCGCGCTCGTCGCCTGGCCGGTCGACGCGGCACTACGCCCCGAAGGTAGCCGGGGGCCGCTGGTGCGTACCCTCGCCTCGCACCTGGCGTACTACCGCGCCTGGGCCAGGACCTGGGAGTTCCAGGCGCTCCTCAAGGCCCGCCCGGCGGCCGGGGATCTGGCATTGGGCGGGCAGTGGCTCGCGGCGCTGCAGCCGCTGCTGTGGCAGGCCGCCGAGCGCCCGCAGGCCGTCGACGAGGTCCGGGCGATGCGCCGGCGCATCATTGACGCCGTTCCGCGGGGCGAGCTGGACCGCGAAATCAAGCGTGGGCCTGGCGGGCTGCGTGATATCGAGTTCGCGGTACAGCTGCTGCAACTGGTGCACGGGCGGGCCGACGACACCCTCCGTTCACCCTCCACTTTGGAGGCACTGCGGGCGCTCACCGACTCCGGCTACGTGGGGCGGGTCGACGGGGAGGCGCTCGCCCGCTCGTACCGGTTCCTGCGCACCGTCGAGCACCGGCTGCAACTGCAACGGCTGCGGCGTACCCACACCGTGCCAGCGCAGGAGAGCGAGCTGCGCTGGCTCGCGCACGCGCTGGGCTACCACGGCGACCGCGCAGCCTCCGCCACCGACCGGTTCCGTACTGCGTGGGTACGCCATGCCAGCGAAGTACGGCGGCTGCACGCGAAGCTGCTGTACCGGCCGCTGCTCGAAGTGGTGGCCAAGGTGCCGTCGGAGGATCTGCGGCTCACCCCGGAGGCGGCGGGGGCCCGGCTGGAGGTGCTCGGGTACGCCGACCCGGCCGGCGCGCTGCGGCACATCCAGGCGCTCACCTCGGGGGTGTCCCGGACCGCGGCAATCCAGCGCACGCTGCTGCCGGTGCTGCTCGGCGAGTTCGCCGATGCACCAGAGCCGGACCGGGGGCTGCTGGCGTACCGGCGGGTCTCCGAGACCATCGGCGCCGCCCCGTGGTACCTGCGGCTGCTGCGCGATGAGGGCCCGGTGGCGCTGCGCCTGGCGCGGGTACTCGGGCTGTCCCGGTACGTCGCCGATCTGCTCAGCCGGGACCCGGAGGCGTTGCGGCTGCTCGCCGACGGCGCGGAGTTGGTACCCCGGTCCGCGGTGGCCCTGCGCGAAGGGTTCGAGGCGGCGGCGGCCCGGCACGCCCCTGCGACCGGCGAGCCGGCACACCCGGTCCGGGCGCCCGCAGAGCCGGCACGCCCGGTCCGGGCGACCGGGGAGGCGATCGCCGCCGTTCGGGCGCTGCGCCGGCGGGAGTTGTTCCGGATCGCCTGCGCCGACCTGCTCGGCGAACTTGACGTCGAGGGTGTGGGCGCGGCACTGTCCGACGTCGCCGACGCGATGCTGGCCGCCGCGCTGAGCGTGGCGAACCGGACCGGACTGCAACTGACGATCATCGGGATGGGTCGGTTCGGCGGCCGCGAGATGAGCTATCCGTCCGACGCCGATGTGCTGTTCGTGTACGACCCGCCACCGGGGATGGCCGAGGACGTGGCGAGCGCCACCGCGCATGCCGTCGCCGAGGAGCTGCGCCGGCTACTGGCGCTGCCCAGCCCCGATCCGCCACTCGGGATCGACGCCGACCTACGTCCGGAAGGGCGCCAGGGGCCGCTGGTACGCAGTCTCGCCGCGTACCAGCAGTACTACGCCCGCTGGTCGAAGCTGTGGGAGGCGCAGGCGCTGCTCCGGGCCCGGTTCGTGGCGGGCGATCCCGAGGTGGGGCGGCAGTTCCTGGAGTTGGCCGACACGGTGCGCTTTCCGGTCGGTGGACTCTCCGCCGCGCAGGTCACCGAGGTCCGCCGGATCAAGGCGCGGGTGGACAGCGAGCGGCTGCCGCGCGGCGCCGACCCGGCCACGCACACCAAGCTCGGCCCCGGTGGGCTGGCCGATGTGGAGTGGACGGTCCAGCTCCTTCAGCTGCGCCACGGGCACGCCGTGGCTGGGCTGCGGACTGTCGGTACCCTCGACGCCCTGCGGGTCGCGGCCCAGGCCGGCCTGGTCGACCCGGCTGACGCCGGCGCGCTGCGCGCGGCGTGGGAGTCGGCCTGCCGGGTGCGCAACGCGCTGACTCTGGTCCGCGGGCGCCCCACCGACCAGTTGCCCCGCCGGGGCAGCGATCTGGCCGGGGTGGTCCAGGCGTTGGGGCGGCCCGCCGGAGCCGATCCGGGGGAGTTCCTCGACGAGTACCTGCGCACCGCCCGGCGGGCGCATCAGGCGGTGGAGCGGATCTTCAGTACTGGATGAAGGCTGTCTATCGCGGGGTGCCGGCCGTCGAGTTCTGCTCCGCCCGGTTGAGGGCGCGGCGCAGGACGGCCAGGAGAGCGTCGCGGACCGAGAGCTTGTCCCTGGCGTCGAAGACAGTCAAGGGGATGTCGTCGGGGACTGCGAGGGCCCAGCGCACCTCGTCGATGTGGTGGGAGAGCATCCCGTCGAAGAGGTTGACGGCGACCACAAAGGGAAGCCCGATCTTTTCGAAGTAGTCCACCGCGGGGTAGCAGTCGTCGATCCGCCGGGTGTCCACGATGACCAGAGCGCCGAGCGCTCCCTGGGCCAGGTCGTCCCACATGAACCCGAAGCGGTCCTGGCCCGGGGTACCGAACAGGTAGAGCTTGACCTCCTGATCGATGGTGATGGCACCGAAGTCCAGGGCGACCGTGGTGGTCGTTTTGCCCGGCACCTCGCCGGCGCGGTCGATCTCGGCAGCCACCGAGGTGATCGCCGCCTCGGTGGTCAACGGCGGGATCTCCGAGATCGATCCGACCGCCGTCGTCTTGCCCACGCCAAAGCCACCGGCGATGACAATCTTCACCGGGGTGGGCGGTCGCTTCGGTGATGCGACGCGCTCAGCGAATTGCTTCGAGTCCACGAATAACCCTTTCAATCATGTTCTTGTCTCGGGCGATCCAGGCGCCCGGGCGTTGCACGATCAGATATCCGGCGGCCGCGAGATCGCCGACCAGCACCCGGGCCACCCCCACATGGAGCCGGAGCCTCGCGGCGACCTCGGCCACGGACAGGGTGGTCCGGCAGAGGGCGACGATGTCGCGCTGCTCGAAGGCCAGGCCCGGGTAGGACGAGGCCCCGAGCTCGCTCGTCATGATCTGCGCTTCTATCTCCAGCGTGTGGTCGACCGGCTCGACCCTTCCGGAGGTGAGCAGGTACGGCCGCAGCCGGGACACGCTGACCTCTGACGCTTCCGCGCCGATGTCGTCGTTGTCACCGGCGAGGTAGGGCCGTTGCCATGAGCGGGGTGGGTCTGCTGGATTCGAGTTCGGTTCAGTCATGGCCTCAGTACCCGATGGTGTACTTCAGCTCCTCGATGAGTCGGGGAGTCAGGACTTCCGTGGCGCGGTTGGCGAACAGCGCCATCTCGTAGGCGATCGTGCCGAGGCTCGCCTGTTTCGTCGCCAGTACACCCAGGGCGCAACCGGCGCTGATGGTGCAGACCAGCAGGTACCCCTGGGTCAGCTCGATGACCACCTTGTCGGGCTGTCCGAGCGGGTGGCACTCCGAGGCGCCGTACGCCAGGCTGAGCATCGCCGAACTGATTGCCGCGAGCCGGTCGGCATTGGCCCGCTCGAGCCCTGACGACATCGCGACCAGGAGACCGTCGGAGGAGACCGCAATCGCCGCGACAACCCCCGCGGTGTCGTGAGAGAAGCGGGTCACCAGCCAGTTGAAGTTTTGCGCCTCGACACTGACGCCTGCGGTGGGGGTGTTCATGAGGGGCTCTCTCTCGTTAGATCGTGGTCACTGGCCGGAGCGGGGGGTGCTGGCGTCGTACTGTGCGTCGGCCCTGGCCAGTCCAGAGGTGAAACCGTCGAAGGCGGCGCGCTCGGCGTCGGGATCCCGGGCGGGCCGGCTGACCCTGCGCGGTGGTGGAGGGACGGCGTCGCGCTCGCGGATGCCCGCTGCGAGGTGGGAGCCGGGCACCCGGCGACTCAGGCTCGCTTCCCCCGCCGCGAACGCCGGGAAACTCTCCGATGGTGCGGCGGCCGGGGTGGCGCCGGTCGGGTGGTTCCAGCGTGGACTCCCACCGGGGCTCCCCGACGGGCCCGGGCTGTGCGGGCCCGGGCTGTGCGGTCCCGCGTTCCCCTGCGGCCCGGAGTTCGGGCGCTTCCCCGAACCGGCGGCCGGAACAACGAGCGCCCATTCGCTGGTGGGGCTCGGCGGCGAATCCGAGGCTCGGGCGACCGCCGTCTGGAAGGCATCCAGCGTGTCCCGCGCGGCTGCCGGGTCGTGTACCGGATGTGCAACGGTCCGGTCGGGTCCGGCGGTCCGTACGGGTCCCTGAGTCGGCAGCTGCGCGCCCGGTTGACGACGGGTGAGCCCGTGTGGCGACACCAGAGTCGCCGCGGCCGGCTGCAGGGGCTGCGCCACCGGTGCCGGACGAGGGGGCTGGGCCACCGGTGCTGGACGGGGGGGCGGGGCCACCTGTGCCGGGCGCTGCGAGAACCAGGTGAACCCGTTGGACGGCGCCGCGAACGGAAGCACGATCGGCGGCGGAGTCATCGGCCGGCGTGGCACCGGGGCCGTCTGCCGGGCCGGCCGTCCGGCGTCGGCCAGGTTGGTCGGACTCGTGCCAAGGATGAAGTGTCGTGAGGGGACGACGACGTTGGCGCTGATGCCGCGGCCCTCGGTCGAGGTGAGCTCGATGCGCAGCCCGTGCCGCCGGGCGAGCCGGCCGACGACGAAGAGGCCGAGAACGCTCGTCGGCGTGATGTCGAGCCGTTCGCGTTCGACCAACCGGCGGTTCTCCTCGGCCAGCCGGTGCGGGGTCATGCCGATGCCGTGGTCGATGATGCTGATCTGGCAGCGGTCGCCGTCGGGAGAGAGCCCGACGCGGACCTCCACATTGGACTCTGGCGGGGAGAACGCGGTGGCGTTCTCGAAGAGCTCGGCGAAGATCAGGACGAGGTCCGAGGAGAGTGCCGCCGCGATCGTGATCTCGCTGACCTCGTCGATACGGACCCGCTGGTACTCCTCGATCTCGGCGAGGGCGGAGCGCAGGGCCGTGGCGAGCGGCGTCGGACCGGAGATTCTCGCCTCGTCGCGGGTCCCCGCCACGACGAGCAGGTTCTCCGCGTTTCGGCGTAGGCGGGTGGAGAGGTGGTCCAGCCGGTACAGCCGGGCGAGCAGGTTGGGGTCCTGTTCGTCCCGTTCGAGTTCGTCGACGAGGGCGAGCTGCCGGTTGACCAGGTTGTGCGTGCGCTGGGCCACGTTGGCGAACATCGAACTGACGTTGCGCCGGGTCACCATCTGCCGTTCCAGCAGCAGGGCCGCGGTTGCCTGGACGCGGTTGAACGCCTTGGCCAGCTCGCCGAGCTCGTCGTCTGTTGACACTTGGATAGCGGCGAGTCGGGGTGGTTGCTCGTCGACGCCTTCGACGTCGGACACCCGGGTGAGTTCGGCATTGGCCAGGTCGGCCACTTCGGTCGCGGCGCGGGTCAGCTGTTGCAACGGGTTGGCGATCGATCGACCGGCGCCGAACCGCAGGCCCATGACCAGCAGCGCGGTACCGAAACCGACGGCCCAGGCAGCGTTGGTGGCGCCGTTGGCGCGGGCGGTTGCCGCGTCGGCCACCTGGGTGGTGATCCGGTCCTGGACGATCCGCCGCAGGCTTGCCTGCGCCTCGACCCCGCGCCGCGCGTCCGAGACGAACGCTTCGATGGCGACGTCGGAGCTTCGGCTGTCCGGTATGCGGGTGAGCAGTTCTCGCACCCGCCGTGCGGCCTCGCCCTGCTCCACGAGGACCACGAGCGCGGCCTGGTCGGCGTCGGACTGCTGGACGAACCGCTCGGTGTACAGCTGGGACTGTCCGGTGGCCTCCGTCAGCCGGCTCAACATGGTCTGCGGACTCTTCGCAGCCCCGATCATCGCCATGCCCCGTGAGGAGCTCTCTTCGTTCGCCCGCAGCAGGGCGTCCAGCGCGCTGAGCTGTCTGGTGCCATCCGCGTCGCTACTGCGCTGGGTGGCCAACCGCAGCGCGTCGATGATGGCTTCGATAACGGCGTGGTACGCCCGGGCGACGCTGTCCAACGACGCGCCCCGCCGCAGCACGTTGCTGCGCAGTTCCTCGATGGAGCCGAGCCGCACCAGTGCCTGGTCGAGCTCATCCGAGGTGTCCGCCCCGAGCGAGGAGCGCACGGCGTCGGCCGCCTCGACGACCGCCCGCTGTTGAAGCTGCAGCGGGACACTGGACACGTTCGGCAGGGCGAGGTACTCGGCCGTGAGGGTGCGTTCGCTCTGTAGTTCCCAGATGAGCGCGCCGAGCTGCCGAGTCTGGGTAGCTGCGTCGGCAGTGGACGTGGCAGATCGGGCGGTCCCGATCTGCGCGGCGACGAACGGCACAGCAACCAGGACAATGGCGGACAGTGGCAGCAGGAGCAGCATGTTCAGCTTGCCGCGGACGCCAACCCTATCGAGGAGCATTGTGCTCCTCGCGCCGGTGGGTTCGTACCGGACGTCCCCGTTGGACCGCCTCAGGCCCGATCAGCTGGCGTGCGTCCACGAGGTCAGGGGAGACGCTGGGCCGCAACGGTGAGGGTTCCAGCGTTCCGGGCTGCCTTCCGCCGAGCGGGTTCGAAGCCGGGGAGAGCGGTGCCGCCGTACCCGCTTGCCGCAGCCAGAACAGAACCACCGCGGCCAGGAGAATCAGGATGCCCGCGATCAGCACGATCCATACCTGGGTGGCCAGGCTGTCCGCGCGCTTGGCGAGCAGCGAGTCGAACGCGCCGAGCGCCGCAGCTTCCAGGTCGAGAGCGGCCTGGTGCAGCCGATGGCGTGCATTCTCGACCGCGGCCTGCGCAGCGGGCGATGACAGGTCACCCGTGGAGGCGTGAGCCAGCGCGTCGGCGGCGGCCGAAAACTCGTCGAGTCGCTTGAGTAGCGCCAGGTCCACGGCGCTACTGCGCAACCCCACACCAATGGAGGCGGCGGCAGTGGCGATGTGGTCCTGGGCCACCGCGATGCGCGGGTCGGTGACGCCGGACGCGCGGGCCTTCGGGTCGACGCTCAACGCCAGCACGCTGACCTGCCCGGCGCTGACGAGAACCTCGGGTACGCGGAACAGCGCGGTCTCCATCAGGTGATAGGCGTCCAGTTCGGAATCCCGCACAATTTTCGAATAGTCACCGATCTTCACCAGCAGCGCCTGGGTGAGCCCGATCGGTACGGCGTAAAGCCGGAGCGCGTCCTGTGCCGATGCCCTTTGGCCAAGTACGGCGTCAATCTGGCCGGTCAGCTGCGACCAGCCCTGGCGCAGCGCCATCGCATCGTTCTGCTGCAGGTCGACCCGATTGACCTGGCCGACTGCGTCGCGGATCCCGTTCACATCGACCGCTGAGCCGTGTGCCGCTGCGCTCTGCGCGTCGACCAGCGACGCCAGCAGCACGGTGAGCGGAGCCGCGAAGGCGACGCCGGTGCGTTCGGTCGTCACGAACTCGGCCGCAGCCGACGTCGACTGCCACTGGGTATTGACGACGTAGCCCGCCGGAAGGACGACGGCGAGCAGGATGAGGGTCGGCAGGAGCAGTCGCGCCCGGCGTCTGGGCCGTGGCTGCGGCTGGGAGGTGCCGCGCATCTTTCCCGTCACGATGACTGCCTTCCTGACGATTCATTGAACGGTGCGGAGCTGGCGCCGAGGTGCCGACCTCCGTCGAAATCGGGCTTCCCGGCTGACGGTACGACACCTGGGTGTGCCCGTGGGCCCGTGCCTTCGGCCGAACGGCGACCTGGTCCACGGTGGACGGTCGCGCCGTGGCGCGCGGAAATGCTCATATCCCGACCGCACGGACGAACCGGTCATCGAACAGATCCTCGACGGAGGGCCTCGTTTTGGCCAGATTGTTGGCCACGAGGAAGTCAGCGATCTTGTCTGCCTGGTCGTTGAGGTGGTCCGGCGTGATACCCGGCCGGAACGCGTCGAGGTTCTGCTGCAGGGTGAAGATCGTGGTACCAGCGTCGTAGGACTTGTATTCGGCGACATTCACCTTGGCGTGCGTGGCCATGATCTCGATCGCCGCATCCCTGTTTGATTTGATCCACTTCAACGTGTCAAACCAGGCATTGACCACGCGCTGGACGTCGCCCGGACGGTCCGTGATGAAGGTGGAGTTGAAGACGATGTGGTCCGGGATGGCACCGGGGAACTCCGCCGAGGTCGCGATCGCCCTGCTGCCGGGGCGATCGAGCGCCTTGCTGGTGAACGGCGCGAAGGCACCCACGGCGTCGACCTCGCCGGCGGCGAAGGCCGTCGCGGCCGCCTCGGTGCCCATCCCTTTCAGCGTGATGTCCCGCTCGGTGAGGCCTACCTGTTCGAGTGCGAGCAGCAGCAGGTAGTGGTCAACGGTGCCCTGTTCGACGGCGACCTTCTTGCCCTTGAGGTCGGCGACGCTGGTGATCCCATCCGCGGCGATGATCTTGTCGTTCCCGGTGGAGTTGTCGTTGACGAGCACGACCTTCTGCTGGGCGCCGCTGCTCACCGACACGATGGGGTCGTTGAGCGTCTGGGCGTTGGCGTCGATCTCTCCTTTGATCAGCGCGGTGAGGCTGTCGGTGTAGTTGTCGTAGAACTTCAACTCGACCTCGACGCCGTTGTCCTTGAAGATTCCCTTCTCCTGCGCCACCTTCAGGCGGTCCCAACCCGGCCAGTAGCTGTAGCCGATAGTGACCTTCTTGCCTGACGCGGCCGGGGTCGAGCTGCATGCGGTGGTGGCGCCGACGCCGAGCAGCGCGACGACGCAGGCCATCGCCGGCAGGACACGCGTGAGGGGGCGGGTGGTCACGGGGCGGTACTCCTGAGGGGAAGAGGGGCGTTCGGGTGTCTCCTGAGGGGTCGGGGCCGGTCTCAGCTAGGACATGTGTCGCCCCTCGTGCCGGCCCGTGTCGGCCGGCTTGTCCACAGTGGAGTTGGTGATGGCTGGTGCGGTCGCGAACGAGACCGCGTTGCGCACCACGCCACGGTCGTGGTCGCACGGCTTCGCGCGGTTCACCTCCGCCACCGGCGTACCTCCGTATGTCCGGCTCGTTCTTCGGGGCTGTCGCCAATCCGGAGATCGACCCACGCACCAACGTGTGGGCCGTTCGGTCCGTCGACTGCTGAGATGATAGCGGTACTTTCGTGCTTGTAAAATCATGATCAACGATGGCAACGCGCTGTCATGATAAGGTGCCACCGCGTAGCCGGCGTACGCATATGGGTCCGTCAGGCGCCGCCGCCGACCGCTTCGGTGACTGGCGTGGTCAGGGCCGACGGCCGTTGTCTGGGCGGCGAGCTGAGGCCGCAACCGGTAGGTGAGGTTCGCCGGGCCTCATCGGCCTGGCCGCGGTGATAGCCACTCCTTCGCGCGCGGCGGCCTCCGCCACGGGGAGCTTGCTGTGGCGGCGACCGCCAATTCTGCTCTGCGCGAGGAAGCAGAGCACGCCGTACAAAACAAATATGTAGATCGCGAAGGCACTGTTTTCGAGGGTCCATTGCCGGATCGTGAGAAGCGTAATGCCGGCGCTGCCCATGAACAGCGCGAAGACGAGGGGAGTCTCGGAGCGGGGCTGGCGATACGACTTGACCAGTGTGGGCACCGCGGCCAGCACGTCGGCGACGATACTCAACACGATCGCCACTTTGCTGTTGCCGGTGGTTCGCCACAGCGCCAGGGCCACCGCCGACATGGCGCCGCACACGAGATCGAACCAGGTAATGCGAACATGCGCTCTCCTGAACCCGGCCACGAAAATGGCGGCCGGACACAGGCCGACGGCAAGCGTCAGTGCCGCTGGAGAGCGGACTCCCTCCTGCAGTTGGGCGAAGAAGGCGATGAGCGGGGCGAGCGCCCACAACAGCCAGGTGACCAGGTTCGGCCTGGTCAGCCCGCGAAACATCTGCCGGATGTAGACCCCGGTACCGACGACGATGAGCAGTACGCCCAGCCAGACGTATCTGCTGTCCACCATGACCGCGCTCCTTCGGTCGTCGTTGTCACCCGCGGGACGTCATCACTGCAGGGCCCTGCGTCGGGTCGGTCCCGCTACCCCCCGTGCGACCTGGCGTGCCAGAGGTGCAGCGAGGTGACCTGCGCGCGTGGGTGTCGAGCATTGTGCCGGTCAATGAGCGGCTGATACAGCTCAAGCGCGGGATGTTTCGGCTGTGTCTCCTGCAGGGCGGTGATGACTGCGCTCACCCGCACGCAGGCCGCCTGAAGGTCGCTGAGGCGCCTGCCCGCCGTTTCTCTGCTGAGGCTCGTGTGGGTGGCGTGCCGCAACATGGAGCCGTGCTGATCGGGGAGGAAGGTCCCCGGACGCGGCCGTAGGTCGTTGAGCATCCAATGGCCGTCGCTCTTGAAAGTCGCTGCGAGTACGAACTCGACGGCGGCATCGTCGGCCGTCATGCTCGCGGTGGGGTCGCGATGGCGCATCTCCTCGAAGATGTCTCTCATGCCACACCGCTCTTCCTCGGTGAAGCTTGACTCGTCGTAGCGACCGCCGATGGCCTTGATGACCTCATCGATATATGGTCGATCGGGCAGATGTGCGGCGTTGCGCGCATAGTTGTAGCGGGCGATGGCCTTGAACCATTCGTACCACTGGCCGAAGACCTTCGGAACCAGCTCCGCAGGCACCTGAGTGTGTTGGGTCGGCATCTTGCGGGTCATGATGGCCTGCATGGCCTCGCGGCTTTCGATTTCCGCCCAGTCCAGTTCGAGGCCCTGCTCCCTCCACATCTTCACGCAGAGGTCGATCCACGGTGGCTGGGCGTACTGGCGGCCTTCGGAAATCAGGAAGGTGTCGAACGTCAACTTGATGGCGCGTGCAGCGCCTATCTTCTCCCCGTGCGGCGCCAGGTGCGGGCCGAGGAAGAGGCCTCCGGGTGGCAACAGCAGGGCCAGCCTGTCCAACGCAGGATCGACCACGTCAGCCGAGAATGCCTCACTGACCGAAGGACCCCGGGTTGGTCTGTCGCCCAGAGGTCTCCCGCCGGCTCCGCTCATACTCCACTCCTCAGAGAGTCTTCTGTGCGACGTCCGTGACGCCAGCCAACACCCGGGGAACGGCAGTTCTCCGGGTCTGGTTGGAGCTGCTTGGCGGAGTGGTCATCCGCGGCTTCCGCATCGTAGCGGCTGTGCGGGTGGCATGGTTAGCATCAAGATAGATGTCTGTGCATTAGATGATGATGCGAGACTAAAGCGATGCTATGCCCGGTTGATGGGGAACACCGTCCATGAGGGACCGTCGTCCGAGAAGTGGGCCGGGGTCCGGGATGGACGGTCAGGTCGTCGGAGACGCTGGAATGTGTCCAATGTGTACCGTCTGCCGGAAAGATTCGGTGGTCCGGGGTCGGCGCCGCGTGCGGCGCAGGGCCACCTCGCCCACGCGGTGCCGGTGCTGGCGGCCCGCCGCGGGCCCCGGGCGGAAAGCCGGAGGCCGGGCCCGCGACGAGCGCGGACCCGGCCTCCGTTTGTACGGGAACTACCGAAATGCTCAGACGTCGTAGTACATCGCGAACTCGTGCGGGGTCGGCCGCAGCCGAACCGGGTCGATCTCGTTCGCGCGCTTCCAGCTGGTCCACGTCTCGATCAGGTCGGGGGTGAAGACGCCACCCTCGAGCAGGTAGCCGTGGTCGGCCTCGAGCGAGTCGAGGACGGCGGGCAGCGAGCCGGGCACCTGCGTGACGTTGGCGATCTCATCGGGCGCCAGGTCGTACAGGTCCTTGTCGATCGGCTCCGGCGGCTCGATCTTGTTACGGATACCGTCCAGTCCGGCCATCAGCATGGCCGAGAAGGCCAGGTACACGTTGGCGGACGGGTCGGGCACCCGGAACTCGATCCGCTTGGCCTTGGCGTTGGTCCCGGTGACCGGGATGCGCGTGCAGGCCGAACGGTTGCGCTGCGAGTACACCAGGTTGACCGGGGCCTCGAAGCCGGGCACCAGGCGACGGTACGAGTTGACCGTCGGGTTGGTGAAGGCCAGCAGGCTCGGCGCGTGGTGCAGCAGCCCGCCGACGTACCACCGGGCCAGGTCGGAGAGGCCGCCGTAGCCGGTCTCGTCGTAGAACAGCGGCTGGCTGCCCATCCAGAGGCTCTGGTGGGTGTGCATGCCCGAGCCGTTGTCCCCGAAGAGCGGCTTGGGCATGAACGTGGCGGACTTGCCGGCGCCCCAGGCGGTGTTCTTGATGATGTACTTGAACAGCTGGAGCTGGTCGCCGGCGTGCAGCAGGGTCGAGAACTTGTAGTTGATCTCGGCCTGGCCGGCGGTGCCCACTTCGTGGTGCGAACGCTCGACGGTGAAGCCGGCGTTGATCAGGTTGCGTACCATCTGGTCGCGCAGGTCGGCGTAGTGGTCGACCGGCGGGACCGGGAAGTACCCGCCCTTGTACGGGGTCTTGTAACCGAGGTTACCGCCGGGCTCCTCGCGGCCGCTGTTCCACCAGCCCTCGACAGAGTCGATGTAGTAGTAGGCCTGGTTGGTGGATGACTCATGCCGGATCGAGTCGAAGATGTAGAACTCCGCCTCGGGACCGAAGTACGCCGTGTCGGCGACGCCGCTTGCGGCGAGATAGGCCTCGGCCTTCTTCGCCACGTTGCGCGGATCGCGGCTGTACGCCTCGCGGGTGAACGGATCATGGATGAAGAAATTCAGAGCGACCGTCTTCTCCACCCGGAACGGGTCGATGAAGGCTGACGTCACGTCCGGCAGCAGCAGCATGTCCGATTCGTGGATCTGCTGGAAACCGCGGATCGAGGAGCCGTCGAAGGCGAGCCCCTCGCTGAACACATTCTCGGTGAACGACTCGACCGGCACATTGAAGTGCTGCATCACGCCGGGCAGGTCACAGAAGCGTACGTCGACGAAACGGACGCCCTCGTCCTTCAGATAACGAAGAAGCTCGTCGGGATTGGCGAACACACGTCCTCCAGCTCGTGGCACAGTGGTGGCTGGTCGCGACCGTAGGACCGGGGCATTGCTCGGCCGTGTCCCGATTGTTTCTGCAGTGTTTCAAGTTCGCGATCTTGCGCGAAACTGCATAACGGTCTGTGACCGCCTTGGGACCGGCACGGATGCCCTGGTGCCCAGGATCGCGGCCGGGGCTAACGGTACCCTCGGGGGGTGTTCCAGCACAGCCCTTCCGCCGAGGTTGCGGCCGGCCTTCCGTTGGCGAGCCTCAAGCGGCGCTTCGGCGCCCTCGTCGTGGACTGGATTCTCTGCGTACTGGTGGCCAGCCTGTTCGCCCCGGTCAAGCACCTGCTGTGGCAGCCCGGTCTGGTGTTGATCGTGGAGTACGTCTTCTTCGTGGGACTCTTCGGGCAGACCCCGGGCATGCGGGTGGCGCGGATCCGCTGCGTACCGTCGACCGGTGCCGGTGCAACCGGCGCAGTCGCCGGCGTGATCGGAGTGCCCCGGGCGGCGCTGCGCGCCCTGCTGCTGAGCCTGATCGTCCCGGGCCTGCTGATGGATGCTCACCGGCGGGGACTGCACGACCGGGCGGCCGGCTCGGTGATGGTCGCTGAGCCGGGCACCTCGGAACCGGGCTGAGCCGCTACCGCTGGCGGTTGCTCCGCATCCCCTGCGGGCGCATGTTCTTGGGGATCGCCCCCTTGGGCAGCTGCGGCTTGGCGGTGAGCGCTTTGAGCCGGCGGGCCAGGGCGTTGACGTCCTTTCCGGTGACGGTACGCGGCAGCCGGGTCAGCGTCGTCCGCAGCTTGCGCAGCGGCAGTTCGCCCTCGCCGTTGCCCACGATGTAGTCGCGCATCTCGGCGCTGCCGATCACCTTGGTCAGTCGCCGCTTCTCCTGACTGATCAGCAGCCGAACCCGTTGCGGGTTGCCCTCGCCGAGCAGGATCACGCCCGACCGGCCGATGACCAGGTGCACCATGTCGAACTGGGTGGTCGATGCCAGGGCCGGCGTGACCCGCCAGTCACCGCGCATGTTCTCCACGATCGAGGCCGCCGCACCGGGCTGCCCTTCGGCCTCGGCCATCATCACCTTGTTGGAGCGGACGTTGAGCACGACGAGCACGCCGACCAGGGCCAGCGTGATGCCAACCGTGATCCAGAGCAGGCCCGCGTGCAGGAACGCCGCCGTGATGCTGACCGCGAGGGGGACGACGACCGCCGCTGCCACCAGCGGGATGAACAGTTTGTCCCGTTTCGCGGTGAACGTGAAGACCGTGCCGATCTGCTTGAGGCGATCGCGGAAGGGCACCTTCTCGGTGGGCTTGGCCATGCGCCGAGTCTAATCGACGGTCCTACCGGCCTTCGCGGCCTGCCGACTGCTGTACCTGCCGGGCGGCGAGAGCCTGCTGGTACAGCCGGCCGGCCCGGTAGCTGGAGCGGACCAGGGGACCACTCATCACCGCGACGAAGCCCACGGCGAGTGCCTCGTCGCGCAGCCCGGTGAACTCCTCCGGCTTGACCCAGCGCTGCACCGGGTGGTGCCGCGGGGTCGGGCGCAGGTACTGGGTGATGGTTAGCAGTTCGCAGCCGGCGGAGTACAGGTCGCGCAGTGCCTGCGACACCTCCTGCGGCTCCTCGCCCAGGCCGAGGATCAGGTTGGACTTGGTGACCAGGCCGGCGGCGCGGGCCTGGGTGATCACGTCGAGCGAGCGCTCATAACGGAACGCCGGGCGGATCCGCTTGAAGATGCGGGGCACCGTCTCGACGTTGTGCGCCAGCACCTCGGGGCGGGCCCCGAAGACCTCGGCGAGCTGCACCGGATCACCGTCGAAGTCGGGGACGAGCAGCTCCACCCCGCACCCGGGCAGCAGAGCGTGGATCTGGCGGACCGTCTCGGCGTACAGCCACGCGCCGCCATCGGGCAGGTCGTCGCGGGCAACCCCGGTCACGGTCGCGTACCGCAGCCCCATGGTCGCGACCGACTCGGCCACCCGGCGCGGTTCGTCGGCGTCGAACTCGGCCGGCTTGCCGGTATCGATCTGGCAGAAGTCGCAGCGCCGGGTGCACTGGTCCCCGCCGATGAGGAAGGTCGCCTCGCGGTCCTCCCAACACTCGTAGATGTTGGGGCAGCCGGCCTCCTGGCAGACGGTGTGCAGGCCTTCAGAGTTGACCAACCCGCGCAGCTGGGTGTACTCCGGACCCATCCGGGCCTTGACCTTGATCCACGGCGGCTTGCGCTCGATCGGGGTCTGCGCGTTGCGGGCCTCGACGCGCAGCATGCGTCGTCCTTCGGGCTGGACGCCGGTGCTGCCGGCCGGGTCTGCCGGGGTCGGAGCGGTCGCCGGTCCGGCGGAGGGATGCGCGAGAGTCACGGTCGCCAGGGTACGCCGGGCGCGATGCGCCAGCCCGCGAGCGCGACGAGCCTCACTCGGTCTGCACCGGCGTCGAGGTGCCCGTCCGTGCGGGTCGTCGGTCGGCCCGGCGCAGCGGCCTCAGCAGTCGCCAGAGCCGTCCGCCCAGGACGAACCCCACAGTGGGAAGGAGCAGGAACAGCGGGTACACCGTCAACGATCCTCCGCGGACCTCGCCGTCGACCATGATGACCGTGCCGTTGATGGCCCAGGAACCCGGCCACCCGTGCCAGCCGTACACCCCGGTGGCGTGCGGGTCGGTCGCGCGTACGCCGGCAAGAAAGGCGCTCTGACCCAGGATCCAGCCACTCAAGCTGACTGACTCGACGGCGAGCGCCCAGAACAGCCCCTTGAGCCACCGCGGGCGGGGTCTCCCGGCCCCGTACTCGGCGTCGAGATAGCCGGCGGCGAGGCGCCGCAGATTGCCGAGCTGGCGTACGGCGGCGGGGGTGCCGACATCGGCTGCGGCGCTGCGCAGGTTGCCCCGCAGCTCCCGGCGGATCGCCCGCCGGGCCGGGCGCGGGATGTCCTGTACGAGAAAGTCCAGGCTCCACACGGCTCGCTCGATGCGCAGTCGGTCCAGCAAGGTCAGTTGGCGCGCCACGTCAGGCCTCCTCGGATGGTGGGGCGGGCTGTGCGGGTACCGGTCGGGCCAGCACCGGCGTGACGACCTCCGCCAGCGCCCGCCAGCCGGCGCTGCCCTCGGCCAGGGCCGTGTAGCCCACTTCGGTCGGGCGGTAGTACTTGCGGGCCGGCCCGGAGCGGGAGGCGACCAGCCGGGTGACGACCCGACCCTCCCGCTCCAGCCTGGCCAGCGCCGGATAGATCGTGCCGTCGGAGATGCCGCTCAGGCCGAGCCCGCGCAGGCGCTGCGCCAGCTCGTAGCCGTACGACTCCCGCTCGGCGAGCAGCCAGAGCAGCAGCGGGGAGAGCACTCCCTTGAGCAACTGCGGGTCGTGGTCCGATGGCATGGAAGCAGACTAAGTCGACTACCTTGCGAAGTCTAGTAGCGGCGACGCATCGATGGGGAAGAACGTCGACCGGCAGGAGGGCAGGGGTGGTTCAGCACCGACGCCGTCAGGTGATCAGCTGCGGCAGGAGGCGCTCGACCACGGGAAGTGCATCGGCAACCGTGACCGGGCGACCGAGCTCCGCGCTCAGCGAGGTGACGCTGGCGTCACGGATCCCGCACGGCACGATCATGTCGAACGCGGACAGGTCGCAGTCGCAGTTGAGCGCGAAGCCGTGCAGCGTCGCGCCGCGCGCCACCCGTACCCCGATCGCGGCCACCTTGCGGTCCGGTCCGCGGTCATCAGCGGGCACCCACACCCCGCTACGCCCATCCACCCGCGTCGTGGCCAGGCCCAGCTCGGCGCAGCAGTCGATGAGCACCTGCTCGACCCGTCGGACGTAGGCCACCACGTCGACCGGGTCGGGCAGCCGCAGGATCGGGTAGCCGACCAGTTGCCCGGGGCCGTGCCAGGTGATCTTCCCGCCACGGTCGACCTCGACCACCGGGGTACCGTCGACCGGACGGTCCCAACTGTTGGTACGCCGGCCGGCGGTGTAGACGCTGGGGTGTTCGAGGAGCAGCACCGTGTCGGGCGCAGTTCCCGTGGCCACGGCCTCGTGCAGCCGGCGCTGTTCGGCCCAGGCGGCGTGGTACTCCACCACCGCGGCGTGCCGCACCTCCAGTGCGCGGGCCGGCGGTTGCGGTTGCGCCGCGTCGATCACGGTGGTCACGCCGCCAGCCTAGCCCGAACGCCCATCGGGCCGGCTCGCTGTGCAGCCGGCCCGATGGGCGCAACGGGTTCAGGCCGTCGGCGCCGGCGGCGGGGTGGGCTGCTCAGTCGGGTCCGCGGCCGGCGCCGCGGGGGCCTCGACGGTGGGCTCGACCGGTGTCGCGGCGGGGGCCTCGACGGTCGGCTCGACTGTTGTTTCGACGGTGGGCTCGACTGTTGCATTGGCGGGGGCCTCGACGGTGGGCTCGACTGTTGCTTCGGCGGGGGCCTCGACGGTGGACCCGGCCGGCAGTGCGGCCGGCGATGCCGCCGGTGGTTGTGCGGCGGGAGCAACAGCGGCGGCGGACCCGACCGCAGGGGTGTGCCGCCGGCGGGTCAGCAACCAGATGATCAGGAAGAGGGCCAGAACGGAACCGACGATCAGAGCGACCAGCACGGCGGTACCGCCGACGGCCGCCGCCGCCTGGCTCAGCGCGGAGGCAGGTGCGTCCTCGGCTTCGGCCTCGATGGAGGTCTTCGCCCCGGCCTTCGGCTGCCACGTCACGGTGGTGCCGTTCAGCGCGCCGTTGTGCTTGAGCACCTTGCCCGGGAAGGTAATAGAGATCCTGATGTCGAGGCTCTGGAATGCCCTCGACGACTCCTCGGTGGCGTTCGTCTGGGAGAAGTCGAACACGCCGGTCACCTTGTATTTCCCAGCGGCCTTGTCGTGAACGATGCGCAACGCGTCCGACGAGGAGCCCTTGCTGACCTCGACAATATCGACGCCGGTGAAGATGAACTTCTCGCCGCCGTAGAGGTCGTCGGAGTACTTCTCGACCCGAACACCCTTGGCGTTGCTGTTCAGCCCCCCCTTCGCCTTCTCGGCGACGTAGTCGTCCTCACGAGTCTTGATCGTCTTGGCGAAGTCATGATTGACAGCGAAGATCAGAGTGCCGTCGACGGTGTCTCCAGCCACCGTAAGGTTCGCGTCTATCTTCATGCAGCCGCTGAGGGCGAGGACGAGCGCCGCGGCGGCGAGCGCCCGCAGGCCGAGGCTAACTTTCTTGGTAGTCGACGTCACGGCCAGCAGCTTGCCAGAAGGTGGGCCCGCGTGGAGCCCCCCTTTCGTTCAGCCGTGTTCAGGTGACCTGCCACAGCCAGACATCGTCGATGCGGGTACCCGGGCCGAAGAGCGCTTCCAGCGTCGCCAGCAGCGCGTCATGGTGGGAGTGCCAGCGGTTGCCGGTACCGCCGTCGGGCAGGACCACCACGCTGGCCCGCCAGTGCCGCAGGTCTTCGCGGGCCCTCGCCCGGTCGGCGTCGCTGATCGACGGGGTACCGCCCTGCAGCGCCACGGCGGCCAGCAGTGCATAGGTCGGCCGCGGCACCGGCCCGACCTGGCCGCGCCCGTCCGGCCCGGGGCCGAGGAAGAAGCCGGCCGGGATCCGGAACGTCGTACCGTCCCCTGTGGAGAGTGCGGCGGCCTGCCAGCGTTGCCCGTCAGGCGTCAGATCCGACGGGGGTGGAACCGGCACCAGGGTCTCGCCGGGGCGTACGTACTGCCGCCAGGTGCCAGCCGTGATGAAGTGCGGTACCGGCGAGCGTTGCATCGTCAGTAGCGGTACCGGCACGATCGGCAGCAGCGCCGCCACCAGGGCGGCCGTGATGAGCCATCGCCGGTGCGGGGCGAGCGACGGCCGGCCGGCCGCCTCGATCACCAGCGCCAGCAGCACCCCGATCAGCGGTACCACCACCAGTGCCAGCCGGGCCGGCAGCGCCGAGTCGAAGAGCGGTAAGCGGGCCAGCGCGGCGTACGGCAGGGGAGCGTTGCGCAGGTCGCCGTGGTACTTGACCTTCGGTCCGAACGAGCAGATCGCGAAGAGTACCCCCGTGCCGGTCAGCGCCCAGACCAGCGCCCGCCGCGCCGCAGTCGAGTGGCGCAGCAGCAGGACGACCGCCACGGCCAGCATGAGCAACAGCGGCCACCCGAAGAACGAGTTCTCCTCCGTCGGGTTGGGCGCCAGCTTGCCGCTCAACCCGACGACCCCGGCCAGCGAACGGCTCGGGAATGAGGTGTACGCCTGCAGATCCTCGCTGTGGATGCGCTGCGAGAAGCCGGTGCCGTGGTACGTCTGCGGGCCGGCGAACTGCAGCCACAGCGGGTACGCCAGCAGCGCGGCGGCCACCGCTGCGCTCACCACGAGGCCGCGCCCGAAGGCCTGCACGTGTGCCGCCGGCTCGCGGTGTCCGGCCAGTACCCAGCAGAGTCCGAAGACCCCGCAGGCGAGCGCGGTGAAGAACAGCACCTCGGCGCCGAGGGAGTACTGCACCACGATGAGCAGCCCGAGCAGCGCGCCGTCGCGCAGGCTGCGGCCCGTGCTGCTCGTCCGGCCCGTGCTGCTCGCCTGGTCCGTGCTGCCCGGGCGGCGCAGTGCCGCGACCCGGTCGATGATCAGGGGTACCAGCCACAGCGCGGTGAAGTTCAGGTGCGCGTTGGCGTGCGAGATCACCCCGGGGGCGAAGCCGCAGAAGAGCCCACCCACGGCTGCGGCCACCCTGCCCACGCCGAGCCGGCGGGAGAGCAGCCAGTACCAGGCATAGCCGGTCGCGGCGAGGTTGGCGGTGAGCGCGACGAGGAAGGCCACCGGCGCGCCGAGGGTCAGCGTGACCGGGGCGAGCAGCACGCCGAGCACGGTGACCGTGGTGTTGACCGCGAGGTTCACCCCGTCCGGCACGTTGATCAGATTGGTCCACAGTGGATTGTGCAGGTGCGTGACGGCGTTCGCGGCGTAGGAGAGCAGCCACTCGAAGAGGGCCTGGTCGCTGGCGTTGACCCGGATGGCGCGGTGGTTCGGGTCGACCCAGGCCCCGCAGGTCACCCAGAACGCGCCGGTCAGGCAGAGCGCCGCGCTGACGAGGTCGGCCCGGCGGATCGGTAAGCGGGGCACGTCAGGGGTGCTCCAGCGCCCAGCGCAGCGCCGACGCCAGGTCCGGATACCGGAAGGTGAAGCCCGCCTTCATCAGCACCCTCGGCACCACCCGTTGGCTCGCCACCGCCTCGTTGCCGAACTCGCCGAGCAGGACCCGCAGCACCAGTCGGGGTACCGGCAGTAAGGCCGGGCGGTGCAGCAGGCTGGACAGCACCTGGGTGAACTCGGCATTGGTCACCGGTGCGGGCCCGGTCAGGTTCACCGGCCCCGCCGGGTCGGCGGCGTCGAGCAGGAACCGCACCGCCGCCAGCCAGTCCGGCAGTGCGATCCAGGGCAGGTACTGCCGGCCGTTGCCCAGCCGCCCGCCCAGACCCAACCGGAACGGCAGCAGCAGCGGGGGGAGCAGGCCGCCGGTCCGGTCCAGTGGCAGTCCGGTGCGCAGGTGCAGTACCCGCACCCCGGCATCCTCCGCGGGCCGGGTCGCGGCCTCCCAGGCGCGGCAGACGTCGGTCAGGAAGCCCGTGCCGCGCCGGGCCTGTTCGTCGACCGTGTGGTCACCGGTGTCGCCGTAGAAGCCGACGCCCGAGGCGTTCAGCAGTACCCGTGGCCGCGGGTCGGCGACGGAGATCGCGCGGGCCAGGGTCGCGGTACTGTCCACCCGGCTGGACCGGATCTTCCGCCGGTACGCCGTGGTCCAGCGCCCGCCGACGTTCACCCCGCACAGGTTGACCGCGGCGTCCACAGTGCTCAGTGCGGCGGGGTCAAGCAGCCCGGCGGTGGGATCCCAGCGGATTTCACCGGGCAGCTGGGTGGGTCGGCGTACCAGGCGGAGCACCTCGTGGCCGGCGCTGGTCAGGTCGGCGACCAGGTGCGAGCCGAGGAAGCCCGACGATCCGGCGATCGCGATCCGCATGCCCGCCTCCTTCGCTCAACCCCCATGCCGGCTCGGCTGCCTTCGCGGCAAGCCGACCCGCCACGTGCACCTCCGGCCCACCGGAGGTTCGGGGCTGCGTGGGGTCAACCCCGATGCCGTCCCCGGTCAGCTCAGACCCAGCTCGGCCTCGAAGGCGCCGGCCTCCAGCCGCTCCTTGACCGTGGTCAGGAAGCGGGCGCCGTCGGCGCCGTCGACCAACCGGTGGTCGTAGGACAGGGCGAGGTACACCATCGACCGCGGGACGACCAGCTCACCCAGATCGGGGTCGTCGACCACGATCGCCCGCTTGACCACGGAGCCGGTACCGAGGATGCCCACCTGCGGCTGGTTGATGATCGGCGTGTCGAAGAGTGCTCCGCGGCTGCCGGTGTTGGTCAGCGTGAACGTCCCACCGGAGAGTTCGTCCGGATCGATCTTCATGGTGCGGGTACGTTCGGCCAGGTCGGTAATCCGCTTGGCCAGGCCGACCAGGTTCAGGTCGCCGGCGTTGCGGATCACCGGGACCAGCAGGCCCCGGTCGGTGTCCACGGCGACCGCCAGATGCTCGGCGTCGTGGTAGGTGACCGTGCCGGCCTCCATGTCGATCGAGGCGTTCACGCTCGGGTGCATCCGCAACGCCTCGACGGTGGCGAGGGCGAAGAACGGCAGGAACGACAGCTTCACGCCGTGCAGTTCGGCGAAGTCGCTCTTTGCCTGGTCGCGCAGCCGGGCGATCTTCGTCACGTCGACCTCGACGACCGTGGTGAGCTGAGCCGACGTCTGCAGCGACTCCACCATGCGCTTGGCGATGATCGAGCGCAGCCGGGACATCTTCTCGGTGCGCCCCCGCAGCGGGCTTGACGGCGCGGCTGCGGCTGTGGCCGGCTTCGCGGCGACCGATGCCGCCCCGGCCGTGGAAGCCCCGGCCGTGGAAGCCCCGGCCCTGGCTGCCTCGGCGCGGGCTGCCTCGGCCCGCGCCTGTTCGGCCGCGTCGAGGACATCCTGCTTACGGATCCGGCCGCCGACGCCGGTACCCGGGATCGAGGAGAGGTCCACGCCCTGCTCGGCGGCGAGCCTGCGAACCAGCGGGGTGACGTACCCGCCGCCGTCCTCGCCATCGGTGGGGCGGGCCGGCCCGGCTGCCGGCGGCGTTGCCGTAGCTGTCGCCGCCAGTATTACCCCTGGTGCCGGCAGCGTGGCGGTGGCCGGCGCAGGCTGGCGGACAGCCGCCGGGGCGGCGGCCGGGACGCTTGCCGGGGTGACCGACTTCACGGCTGCGACCGCCGCAGGTGTGGGCGCCGCGGGCTGGGCGATCGGCGCGGGAGCGGCGGGACCGGCCGGGGCGGCGCCGGCGGCGCCGATCACGGCCAGCTCGGCGCCGACCGCAGCGATGCCGTCCTCAGCCACCATGATCGCCAGCAGCACGCCGCCGGCGGGTGCCGGGATCTCGGTGTCGACCTTGTCGGTGGAGACCTCCAGCAGCGGCTCATCCGCCTCGACCGTCTCCCCGACACGCTTGAGCCAGCGGGTCACCGTACCCTCGGTGACCGACTCGCCGAGAGCAGGCATCGTCACCGACGTCGCCCCAGCGGGCGGCGGCTGGCTGGCTGCGGCGGCCGGGGCCGGGGCCGGCGGGACCGCGGCGATCGGGGCCGGCGGGGACACCGGAGCCGGCGCGGGGGCAGGGGCTGGGGCGGGGCTCGGGACCGGGGCAGCCGGGACCGCCGGGGCGGACTGTTCGGCCGGGGCCGGTGCGTCACCGGTGCTCTCGCCGTCGCCGGCGATCACCGCCAGCTCGCTGCCCACCTCCGCCGTCTGGTCCTCCTGGACCACGATCCGGGTGAGTACGCCACTGGCTGGCGCCGGGATTTCGGTGTCGACCTTGTCGGTGGAGACCTCAAGCAGCGGCTCGTCGGCCTCGACCCGGTCGCCCTCGCGCTTCAGCCAGCGGGTGACGGTGCCTTCGGTGACGCTCTCGCCCAGCCGCGGCATGGTGACCGATACCGGCATCTCACAGACTCCTCGTTCTTGACTGGTGTTGTCGCCGGCTGTCGCGCCCGGCACGTCAACCGTGCCGGTCAGCCGGGTACGTCAGCTGTGCGCGTGCAGCGGCTTGCCGGCCAGCGCCAGGTGCGCCTCGCCGAGCGCCTCGTTCTGGGTGGGGTGCATGTGGACGAGCTGGGCGACATCGGCGGGGAACGCCTCCCAGTTGTAGATGAGCTGCGCCTCGCCGATCAGCTCGCTGACTCTGCTGCCCACCATATGTACGCCCACCACCGGACCGTCGGCGACGCGCACGAGCTTGACGAAGCCCTGGGTCTTGAGGATCTGGCTCTTGCCGTTGCCGCCCAGGTCGTAGGTGAGCGTACTGATCTTGTCGCCGTACTGTTCGCGGGCCTTCGCCTCGTTCAGGCCGACCGAGGCCACCTCGGGCTCGCAGTACGTCACCCGCGGGATACCGGTCTCGTCGATCACGCGCGGGTTCAGCCCGGCGATCTCCTCGGCGACGAAAATGCCCTGCTGGAAGCCGCGGTGCGCGAGTTGCAGGCCGGGCACGATGTCGCCGACGGCGTACACGTTCGGCAGGCTGGTCTGCAGCCGCTCGTCGGTGAGCACGAAGCCGCGCTCCATCCGGACACCCTGCTCCTGGTAGCCCAGGTTGGCGGTGGTCGGGCCGCGGCCGACCGCGACCAGCAGCAGCTCCGCCTCGACCGTCTCGCCGCCGGCGATGCTCACCCGCACCCCGGAGTCGGTGCGCTCGACCTTCTCGAACGGCTTGCCGACCTTGAAGGCGATCCCGCGCTTGCGGAACGCCCGCTCCAGCGCCTTCGAGCTCTGCTCGTCCTCCACGGCCAGCAGTCGGGGCAGTGCCTCGACGATCGTCACGTCGACCCCGAACGACTTCCAGGCGCTGGCGAACTCGCAGCCGATGACGCCGCCGCCGAGGACCACCGCGGAGGCCGGCACCTTGTCCAGTTCCAGCGCGTGCTCCGAGGTGATCACCCGCTCGCCGTCGATCTCCAGGCCCGGCAGGGATTTCGAGTACGAGCCGGTGGCCAGGACCACGTACCGGCCGGTGTAGCGCGCTCCGTCGACCTCAACCACGTTCGGCGCGACCAGCCGGCCCTCACCCGCAACAACGGTGATCTTGCGCGACTTCAGCAGGCCCTGCAGCCCCTTGTACGCCCGGGCGACCACGCCGTCCTTGTACGCGTTGACGCCCTTCAGGTCGACCCCGTTCAGCGTCGCGAGGACCCCGAACTGCTCGGCCTCGCGGGCCGCGTCGGCAATCTCACCCGCGTGCAGGAGAGCCTTTGTCGGGATGCAGCCGCGGTGCAGGCAGGTACCACCGAGCTTGTCCTTCTCGATCAGCACGACGGACAGGTCGAGCTGAGCGGCGCGCAGTGCGGTGGCGTACCCGCCGCTGCCGCCTCCGAGGATCACGACGTCGTAGCCGGCGTTCGGGTCGCTCACGAGGTCTCCCAGGGTGCACGGTTCGGAAAGCGGGTGCGGGGACCGCGGGCGAGCCGTCGATGCGTCTGGCGGTCCCCGGTCATCTTGTCACTTGCCTGGCGCAGCGGTGGTGACGGGTGCTCAAAACCACATCAAGGTCGTCCGCAGCGGCTCGCGGACGGACGGCTGACGACCCAGCGTCGTACCCTTGCCACAGCCGCGGCCGCAGGGGCGGCGCGGGGCGCCTGTCGGGAGGAGGAACCTGTGCCGCTGTTCGGACGTCGGCGCAAGCAGTCGGCTGCGGCCACGGGACGGCCGAGCCGGCGTGAGGAGCTCGACCACCTGGAGCAGTTCGCACGCAGCCGGCGCGGGGTGGAGGGCTTCATCGAACCCCGGACCACGGTCACCGAGACGACCCTGCTGCTGATCGCGCACGACGGGGAGTGGACCCGGCGGCGGATCAGCAGCCCCGAAGAGGCGCGCCGGTTCTGCCACCGGCTGGCCATCCCGGTCTACGACGTGGCGCTCGTCGGATACCCCAACCGGATGCGGGAGTACAACGCCCGCCGCAAGCAGGCCGAGTCGACCTGAACGTCCGGCCCCTGCGGTGCGCCGGACGCGGCCGCCGGACTTCAGCCGTTGGCGGCGATGTCCTCGATGAGCGCCAGCAGGGTACGGATCGGGACACCGGTACCGCCCTTGGACCAGTACCCGGTTGGCTCACCGGTGTGGTATGCCGGACCGGCGATGTCCAGGTGCGCCCACGGCAGCCCCGCCGGTACGAACTCGGCGAGGAACGCGCCGCCCTGCAGCATGTGCCCGGCCCGGTCCATCCCGGCGTTGACCTGCGAGATGTCGGCGACCTCGGAGTCCATGCCGGTCCGCACGTCGTCCGGCAGCGGCATCGGCCAGGCCGGCTCGCCGACCAGGTCACCGGCGACCCGGACCCGTTCGCAGAGCTGCGGCTCACCCATCAGCCCGGCGACCCGCTTGCCCAGCGCGACGACCTGTCCGCCGGTGAGGGTGGCGGTCTCGATGAGGTAGTCCGGATCGTCCTGCGCTGCCCGGACAATCGCGTCGGCCAGGATCAGCCGCCCCTCGGCATCGGTGTTGAGCACCTCGACCGCTGTGCCGCCGTACATGGTGAGCACGTCGCCGGGGCGGTACGCGGTACCCGACGGCATGTTCTCGGCCATCGGGGCGTACGCCGTGACGGCCACGGCGGGGCGCAGCGCCGCGATGGCGAGCATCGTCGCGACGACCGCGGCAGCCCCGGCCATGTCAGACTTCATCTCCCACATGCCCTGCGCCGGTTTGATCGATACGCCGCCGGTGTCGAAGGTGATGCCCTTGCCGACCAGCGCGACGTGCTTCACCGCGCCCGCTGGGCGGTAGGCGATCCGGACCAGCCGCGGCGGCGCAGCCGAACCCTGCCCGACGGCGAGGATGCCGCCGTACCCGCCGCGGCGCAGCGCCTTCTCGTCGAGTACCTCCACGGCCAGCCCGGCGGCACCGGCTGCCGCAGCCACGGCCTCGGCGAAGGCCGGCGGGCGCAGCTCGTTGGGGGCGGTATTCACCCAGTCCCGGGCCTGCGCCACGGCAGCCGCCACCACGACGGCGCGGTCCAGTTCGGCCTGCGCGGGCGGGTCCGCCGCATCGGGCACGTGCACGCTCACCGAGTCGACCGGCTCCCGTCGGCCCGGCGCCGGCCTGGTCTTGTACCCGGCGAACCGGTACGCCCCGAGCAGCGCCCCCTCGGCGATCGCGCGGACCGCCCGCAGTACCTCCTCGGAGGCCTCGTCCGGGTGGCCGTCGGAGAGCGGCAGGGCGAGCGCGACCCGTTGGCAGCCGGCGAGCGCGCGGACCGCGGCCGCGGCGGCCCGGCGCAGCGTCTCCGGCTCCGGCGCGGCTCCGGTCGGTTCGGGGCCGAGCCCGACCGCCACCACCAGGGGTGCGGTGACCGTGCCGAGCGTCGCCACCTTGGTCACCTCACCGGCCGCACCGGTCGCGCCGAGCAGCACCAGCGTCTCGCTGAGCCGGCCGTCGAACGCCGCGGCGATACTCTCCGCTCCGGAGGCGAGCAGCAGCCGGGGCGACCCTGCGGCGCTGGCATCATCGCCGCCCCCGCTGGCGTCGTCGGCGCGGCGGTGGGCGCCGATCACGACGGCATCCACTCCCAGTTCGGCCGGATCGGTGTCGACGAGGTTGAGCGAGGTCACGGGCTCTCCGGGGTGACGCTGACAAAGACGGGCGAAGGGGAGCATAGGCTCCCCGGCCGACTCTAGGCATGTGGCGCACGCGGCAGAGCCGACTCCACCAGGTATGTTGGGCGACCATGACGCAACCCTTGCGGCGGTCCGCACTACATCCGCGCCATGTCGACCTCGGTGCGAAGTTTGCCCCCTTCGGGGGCTGGGAGATGCCCATCGAGTACGCCGGCGGCGGCGTACTCGCCGAGCATGCCGCGGTCCGCGACGCGGTGGGTGTCTTCGACGTGTCGCACCTGGGCAAGGCGACGGTACGGGGACCGGGAGCGGCCGCTTTCGTCAACCGCTGCCTCAGCAACGACCTGGACCGGATCGGTGCCGGGCAGGCGCAGTACACCCTGTGCTGCGACGACGAGAGCGGCGGCGTGGTCGACGACCTGATCGCGTACCGGTTCGCCGACGACCACGTGTTCCTGATCCCCAACGCGGCCAACACCGCCAAAGTCGTCCGCCGGCTGCTCAGCGCGGCGCCGGCCGGGCTGAGCATCACCGACCAGCACGAGGAGTACGCCGTACTTGCCGTGCAGGGGCCGCGCTCGGCTGACGTGCTCAGCGCGCTCGGACTGCCGATCGAGCACGGGTACATGAGCTTCGCCGTCGCTGCGTTCTGCGGTACCGAGGTGATCGTGTGCCGCACCGGGTACACCGGCGAGCACGGGTACGAGCTGGTGGTACCGGTGGCTGCGGCGGTACCCGCCTGGGATGCCGTCTTCGAGGCTGGCCGGGAGTACGGGATCCGCGCCTGCGGGCTGGGCGCACGGGACACCCTGCGTACCGAGATGGGGTACCCGCTGCACGGCCAGGACCTCTCCATCGAGATCACCCCGGTGCAGGCGCGGACCGGCTGGGCGGTCGGCTGGACGAAGCCGGAATTCTGGGGGCGCGCAGCGCTGCTGGCCGAGAAGCAGGCCGGGCCGCGACGGATGTTGTGGGGGCTCACCTCGCTCGACCGGGGCATTCCGCGGCCGCACATGAGCGTGCTGCGCGACGGCACCGAGGTCGGCGAAGTGACCAGCGGCACCTTCTCCCCGACCCGCAGAGTCGGCATCGCGCTGGCTCTGCTGGACACGGCCGCCGGTCTGCGCGAGGGCGACGAGGTGACCGTCGACGTGCGTGGCCGGCCGTCGCGGGCGTCGGTGGTCAAGCCGCCGTTCGTGACCGCCTCGGTGCAGTAGCGGAGCCGGCAGGCGCCATGTCCCGGGACGAGGCAGGAACGGCGGCGGCGACACACCCGGTCAGCCCGGCCAGCCTGACCGAGGACGCGATCATGGTGCTCTTCGGCGTCTGCCTGATGGGGGGCGCGTTGGCCGATGGCTGGGCGCACAACAACATCAGCAAGATTGAAACCTTCTTCACCCCGTGGCACGCCCTGCTCTACGCAGGGTTCAGCGGGTGCGCGGCATGGACCTACCGGCTCGCGTACCGCCGTCGGGCCCAGGCGCCCCGCTGGTGGCGGGACGGCTGGCCGGCCGGGTACGGCCTGGGGGCGCTGGGCGTGCTCATCTTCGGGGCGGGTGGCGCCGGCGACGCGGCCTGGCACCAGATCTTCGGCGTGGAGACCAGCATCGACGCACTGCTGAGCCCGACCCACCTGCTCCTTGAGCTCGGATCGGTGCTGCTGCTGACGAGTCCGCTGCGGTCGTGGTGGGCGGTCGGCGCCGCCGGGCCGCGGGCCGCCGGGATGCGGACTGCCGGCCCGCGGGCCGCCCCCGGGGTTGCTGCGCTCGCCCTGGGTACCACGAGCGTCTCGGTCTTTCTCATCTACGCCTCGGCATTCCATTGGCTGGAGCCGATCGCCCCGTACCAGGGAGCCCAGGGCACACCCGGCTACACGGCGGCGGCCCGGGGGCTGTCCAGCTATGTGATCACTACTGCGCTGCTCGTCGTGCCGCTGCTGCTGGTGTACCGGCGCCGCGCCACACCGGGCCTGGCCACCGCACTGGTGGGATCGGTGGCGCTCTTCGCGGTCGGTACCTTCAACTTCCAGGCCACCCAGGTCCTCGCCGCGCTGGCCACGACCGGCGCGGCGGTGCTCGTCGACTGGCTGCTGTTCCGCCTTGATGCCGGGCGCGGCGACCAGGCTCCGTTGCGCCTGCCGATCGCGGGTGCGCTCTTCCCCGCGGTGATCTGGTCGGCCCAGCTGCTCGCGCTGCACCTGTCTGCCGGCATCCGCTGGCCGGTGGAGTTGTGGACCGGCACCGTCGTCAGTACGGCCCTGCTCGGTGCGCTGCTCGGCGGCCTCGCCGCCCGGCCAGAACTGCCGGCGGCCGGGTAGCTGCGAGCTGGCCGTGGGGAACGGCCGACGAACTCCGGCCGCTCAGCCGAGCGCGAGCACCAGGAAGGCCACGCTCGCGGCCAGCTCGACGCAGGCGCCCAGTACGTCGCCGGTGATCCCGCCAAGGCGGTGTACCGCGTGCCGGACCAGGATCAGCGCGGCGGCGAGCCCGATGAGTACCGCGACCGGCCCCTGCCACGGGCGTCCCGGTACCGCCGGCAGCGCCGCGGCCAGCACCAGGGCGGCGCCGGCCACCAGTACGGGCGCCCGGACCACGCCGGCGACCAGCGCCCCCAGCCCATCCGGGCGCGCGGCCGGGATCCCGCGCCGGCAGGCCCACGCCGCGGCGAGCCGCCCAGTCCCGGCGGCGGCCGCGAACCCGGCGAGCGCCGCGGGCCATGCCCGGCCCAGCAGGGCCGCCCCGGCGGCTGCCTGGATCAGCAGGGTGAGCCCGATCGCGGCCACCCCGAACGGGCCGACATCGGGCTTTTTCATGATTTCCAGCGCACGTTCGGGGCTGCGGTACGAGCCCAGCCCGTCGACGGTGTCGGCGAGCCCGTCGACGTGCAGTCCACGGGTCAGCACCACGGCGAGCCCGACACAGCCCGCCGCGGCGAGCAGCGCGGGCGCGCCGAGCGCCCGCAGTCCCAGCCCGGCACCGCCGACCAGTGCGCCGAGCGCCAGCCCGACCGCGGGCGCCACGGCCATGGCCACCGCCGCGGCGGAGCGATCCACCCGGCCCGGGCGCAGCCGGGCGATGGTGAACGTGGTCAGCGCCAGGCGTACCCCGTCAGCGAACCGGCGGGTGCCCGTGCGTGCCGACCCGTCGTCGGTGGTGGCGTTGGCGTTGGCGTCGGTGGTGGCGTTGGCGTCGGTGGTGGCGTTGGCGTCGGTGTTGTCGACGGAGGGGGTTGCCACCGGGCTATCGTGCCCGACCCGAGGTCGGCATCGTGGGCGGCATCCCGGAAATGGCCGAGGAGCTCCCGGGACCGCCCCGCGGCCGGTCCCGGGAGGCTCCGCTGCCGAGCTCAGGGCAGCTGACCGGCCTGGTCGACGATCGCGACTCGAAGCTGGGCTGAGAGTCCGTACAGCGTGCCCGGCTTGGGACAACCGAGGCCCGGATCAGTGCCGCCGCTCGCGACGGGCCCGCAGCCGGGCGCATCTGAGGACCGGGGGCCGTCGGCGACGCCAATCTCGCGCTCCCCGAGGAGGGTGTAGCTGGTCGCGTCGAAGATCAGCTCCTCGCGCACCCCGTTGAAGCTGCGGGCGACCGCGACCCCGTGCCGCCCCGCGGCGTCGGCCACGTCACGGACGACCGTCACGTCCGGGATCTTCGCTGCCGCGTCGAAGAGCGCGGCCAGCACCTGAGGCGACAGGTACGCCTCCCGGATCATGTCGCCGACCGTGATGAACGCCTGCTGGTCGGGCGGGTTGTCCCCGTGGCTGTTGGCGTAGAGGTAATGCAGCATCTCGTCGGCGTTTGTGGGTAGGCCGGGCTGGTAGTTCGGGTACGGCTTGCAGGGTCGGGTCACCGCGGGGCCTGTCTGCCCGCCGCCGCTGACCACCTGCTGGCCGTCGCGGCAGCCCGCGAGCGGCGTCTCGTCCCACGGGCCGGTACTGGCGGACGGCCGTTCGCGGAGCAGCCCGTCGTGGGTGCCGTCCACCGAGAGCCAGACCTGCCGGCTCTTCGGCGGGGGGATCGTCGTCGACACGCCGTCGGGGCCGGCGGTGGTCTCCGGGTAGGAGCTCACCGATTCAACGAAGATCAACTGGTCGTCGCGCGGCTCCACCAGCGGGCTGTTGGCGGCGGCGAGCGCCGCGTTGTGCAGGATCTCCGCGGCCTCGGTGCGCCCGCCCGGTGTAGCCAACCCGGGGTGGCGCGCGGAGGAGTCGTCGCCGCGCTCAGGCAGGAGTGTGAAGACCCCTGCCGTCACGGCGACCGCGAGCCCGCCAGCGACGACGAGGCGCCAGCCCAGACTCGGGACCAGGCGGGGGACCGGCCGTCGCGCCGGGCGCGGCCGGGTACTCGTCGCCACCATCACCCGGTGGCGCAGTTCGGCGGGAGGTTCGGTCGCTGCCGAATCCAGGGCTGCCCCCAGATCCCGCAACGCGGTGAGGTCGTTCATTGCTGCTCCTCGATGAGTAGTGTCGGGTTGCTGCCGCCCAGCGCCTGGCGAACCTGTCGACGTGCCCGGTTCAGCCGCGACCGCACCGTGCCCACCGGAATCCGCAGCGCCTGGGCCACCTCCTCGTAGCTGAGGTCACCCCAGGCGATGAGCAGGAGGACATCGCGGTCCCGGCCGGAGAGTCGGGACAGGGCCGCAGCCAGTGGCGCGCGGAACGCGGCCGCACTTGCTGCCTCGGCAGCGCGCTCGGCGGGACCCTCCGCCACCGTCTCGGAGGGGGATCGCAGCAACGCAAGGTAGCGGCTCTTCTCCGTGCGGTGGTGTCGCGAGATCTCCTTGCTCAGGATGCCGAAGAGCCACGGCCGGGCATCCGGACGCGCGACGTCGTACCGGCCGCGCCCGCGGAACGCCGCGAGGTACGTCTCGGCCACGACGTCCTCGGCGGTCTGGGCTCCGACGCGCCGGTACGCGTACCTGTACAGCTGGCTCGCGTACCGGTCGTAGAGCACCGCGAACGCGGTGGGGTCGCGCAGGGAGGTCTGGATCGCTGCCGCGTCAGTGACCTGCTCGACCATCGAGCCGGTCACCGGCGTAGCTGCGCTGTGCTTGGTAGGTACACGGCGATGTTCCTTCCGTTCGGCGTTGGGCGGTCACCTCTGTCTCGCCACCTGCGCCGGTTTCGGTTCACGCGCCGGGTCCGGAATGCCTCGTGCGGCTCTACCCGACGGCGCGGTTACGCCGAAATCGCTGCCCCTTGCTGGGTCGGCGCGGTCTCGGCGAGCGTGAGCGCCGTGCGCAGCAGCGGCAGCGCGGCCAGCACGGCGGCCCCCTCACCGAGTCCGAGCCGCAGGTCGAGCAGGGGAGTCAGGGCGAGCCGGCGGGCGCCGAGCTTGACCGCGGCCTGCCCACCGTCGTCGACCAGCAGTAGCCACTCCCGGGTCTGCGAGCCGAGATCGCGGGCGAGCAGCGCCGCCGCGATGCCGACCGGGCCGTCGAGCAGGACCGGTGTACGCCGGGCCACCGCGCCGACCAGCGCCCCGGTGGCCACCGCCAGGTCCGGTCCGCCGAGGGTACCGAGCAGCTCAGCCGGCAGCCGGGCTCCGGTACGCCTGGTCCGCTGCGCCGCGTCACGGATGGCGGCGCAGCGCCTCATCCAGGCGGCGTCGTCGATCCGGCCGTCGGGCGCCGGTACCCGGGGCAGCAGCGCGGAGGCCTGGCCGTCCGCGAGCCAGGCGATCAGCGCCACGGCTGCGGCGTCGGCGCCGGCTCCGCACGAGGCGAGCACCAGGGCGTCGGTACCGGCGTCGACGGCGGCACCGGCGAGCTGCCAGCCGTAGGCCAGCGCGGCGTTGACCTCGTCCGGGCTCATCGCGTCGCCACTCTCGATCGGAGCGGCAGGTTGTCCACAGCGCACCGACTCGACACTGACCCCGGCCAGGCCGCCGAAGAGAGCGAGCGGGCCCTCGCCCGCCTCGGCCTGTGCCAACCGCCGTGCCGATGCGGCCGGGGAGTCCCCTGCGCCGAGGCCACCGTGGTGGTCGGCGTGCAGCAGCAGCACGCGTACCGACTGCCAGGCGCGGGGCGCCGAGCGTTCCTGGGTACCGGCGGCGAACCCGATCACCGGGGCGAGGGTGCCCAGTCCGGTACCGGGCAGGTCCAACTGGCTCAGCCGGCCTTTGGCGACGTTCGCGGCGACGGCATCGGGCAGCGGCAGCGGCATCCCGGCCCAGATCAGCGGCGGGCCGGGGGACGGGATCGGCGGTGCGGCCGGCAGCGCGGTCGCCGCGCCCACAGTCTGGGCGGGCGGGCCGGTCTGGGCGGGCGGGCCGGTCTGGGCGGGCGGGCCGGTGAAGGCTTCGCTGCCGGCGGGTACGCCGACGATTCGCGGGTCGGTTCCCCTGAGCCAGCTCGGCTGACCGGCGACGACGAGCGCGACCGCGTCGCAGGCTCCCGCCACGGCCTGGTTCAGGGTGCCGAGCGCGTCGGCGAAGACCCGCCCCGCCGCGGGGGCCGGTACCACGGACAGCCCCACTTCGGGGCTCACCAGCACCAGGCGGGCCGCCGGGCAATCGCGTACCGCGGCAGCCAACGCCGCCACCAGGCCGGCGGCCCCGGTCCCATCGGCAGTCCCGGTCCCGTCGGCGACGTCGTCGGCCGGTTCGGCTGGCGCGGTCGCCGACCAGCCGTGGGCGCCGTCCAGCACGGCGGTGAGCCAGCCGCCCAGGTCGTCGACGAGCAGGACGTCGTCGGGCTTGGCTTGCGCGAGTACCGCCGCCAGCCGGGCCGGGTCGGTGCCGGTCTCCTCGGTGGCCCAGTGCGCCGGACGGCGCCGGCGGTGGGCGGCGATCCGTTGCGCCCACTCGGGATCGGCCGCACCGGCCGCGGCGGTGGCGATGTACCGGATGCTGCCCGGCTGGACCGTGAGCGTCCCGGCGATGAGGGCTTCGGCCAGTTCCGACTTCCCGGAGCGTATTCCGCCGAGAACCAGTACCCGGGTGCCTGTCCGATCGGCTGACAGCGAAGACATGCCCGTACCCTATGGCGCGGGTCCCCGGGTCCGGCGCCCGACGCCGGCAACTGCCCGGGCTGGGCTCGAGGTCGGTCTTCGCTCACGACTGCGGGGCTCGCTAGGCTGGCGGCAACAGCCGCGAAGGGGGTACGCACGATGGCGTGGACGTGGCGGTACGAGGACGCGCAGGGCAGCGCGGCCGACGGTCCGCAGGAGACGTTTCCCAGCCAGTCCGACGCGGAGTCGTGGGTCGGGCAGTCCTGGCGTGAGCTGCTCGCGACCGGGGTGGTGGCGGTGACGCTGGTCGAGGACGACCGCACCGACTACCGCATGAGCCTGCTTCCTCCGGCGCAGTGAGTGCGCGGCCACGGGAGTGCGGTGGGCGCCCGGGCCTTCCGGCCGAGTGCGTTGTTCCTGGGGATCGTCGCGATCTTCGGCGTCAGCGGCTGGCTGCTCTGGCAGCCGATCGGCAACCCGCGGCTGGACGTCTTCCTCTTCGTCACCGCGGGCTGGGTGGTGTCGCTGTGCCTGCACGAGTACGCCCACGCGCTCACCGCGTACCACGGTGGTGACCGGGGGGTGGCTGCCCGGGGGTACCTGCGACTCGACCCGCTGAAGTACTCGCACCCGGTGCTGTCGATTCTGCTGCCGCTGCTGTTTCTGGTCCTGGGCGGGATCGGCTTACCCGGTGGAGCGGTGTACGTGGACCGCAACTCGGTGCGCGGCAGGCGTTGGGACAGCCTGATCAGCTTCGCCGGCCCGGCGGTCAACCTGGGCTTCGCGCTGCTGCTCATCACGCCGTTCTGGTTCATCGAACCGGTGACCCACGCGTTCTTCTGGGCCGGAGTGGCTTTCCTGGCCTTCCTTCAGCTCACCGCCACCGTGCTCAACCTGTTGCCGATCCCTGGTACGGACGGCGGAAACCTGATCGAGCCGTGGCTGTCGGCACAGTGGCAGCGGGGGTACCGGTTGGTCGCCCCGTACGGCCTGCTGCTGCTGCTCGCCCTGCTGTGGCAGTTGCCGTTGCTGAGCCAGCTGTTCTTCGGCGCCGTGAATGGCATCGCCAACGCCCTCGGACTGCCCTCGGACTTCGCCGGCATTGGAAGGACCCTGTACCAGTTCTGGGGGTAGCCGGGTCGACCGGCTTGTTCGATGTCGGCTTGTTCGCCGCTGTGGAGCGCTTGTGCCGGTCGCGTGGGTTCGAGTCGGCACAGAGAACCTCCGGGCGGGTGCAGCTCCTCGGTGGCTCCACACTTCGCCCGGAGGTTCACTATTTCCGCAGTAGGTCCAGCTTCGGCTGTCCCACTATCGCGCCGACGGCGGCTGACCGTACTCGTTTGGGGCCTGCTGGTACGGGGTGGGGTCGTAGCCCTGCTGCTGCGGCGGCAGTACGGCCTGCGGCTGCGCGTACTGCGGCTGTGCGTATTGAGGGGGCTGCGCGTCCTGGAGTTGTGCGTACCCCTGCGGCAACTGCTGCTGTAGTGCCCCGTACGGCGGCGGTGCGAAGGCGGCCGGATGCGGCTGGGAAACGTTGACGCTCATTTGGGTGACCACCACCGTGCCAGCACCGGACTCTGCGCCGCACGCCATGATCAGGGCCGCGATCCACCCGATGACGGTCCAGCCCAGGAACAAGTTGAGGAGCGCGATCGCGGCGGCATTCGACTTGCCACGAGATGCGGCGATGGCCCACGGGAGAAAGTACAGCAGACTGAAGATCGCAAATATCCAAGCGATGATCACATGGGCCGGGTTGGCGTTCTGCTTTGGCGTCGGTACCTGTGCATACGTCATAGGATGAGGCCCTTCTGGAAGCAACAGTGAGGCATCGCGAAGCTACAGATCGTCACCTCAGCGAGCGTATTGCCTGGTCGTTGCCTCAACCATCACCCGAACATACGACCGCCTACGTGTCGCGGCTCCGTCCCAGGCATGGCGGTAGGCGGCGCTACTGGCGTCGGGGGCTTTCGGTGAGTGCGGGGTCGCGCTCCACGATCGGGTCGAGGATCTCGTCGATCTTCTTGAGCAGCTCGTCGTCGAGGGCGACCTCGGTAGCCTGGACGGTCTCGGCCAGTTGCTCCGGGCGGGAGGCGCCCACGATCGCAGCCGAGACGTTCGGGTTCCGCAGCACCCAGGCGACGGCGAGCTGGGCCAGGGTCAGCCCAGCGGACTCTGCGAGCGGCCGTAACCGCTGGACGGCGGTAAGGATCTCATCGGTCAGGAACGGCTGGATGAAGCGCGAACCGGACAGCGCGTCGGTGGCCCGCGATCCCGCTGGCGGCGGCTGGCCGGGCAGGTACTTGCCGGTCAGGACCCCCTGGGCGAGCGGAGACCAGACGATCTGGCCGATCCCGAGCGTCTCGCAGGCCGGTACCACCTCAGCTTCGATGACCCGCCACAACATCGAGTACTGCGGCTGGTTCGACACCAAAGGGATCCTCAACTCGCGGGCCAGCGCGTAGCCGGCCCGGATCTCCTCCGCGCGCCACTCGGAGACTCCGATGTACAGCGCCTTGCCCGCATGCACGAGGTCGGCGAACGCCTCCATCGTCTCCTCGATCGGGGTGGCATGGTCGTACCGGTGCGCCTGGTAGAGGTCGACGTAGTCGGTCTCCAGGCGGCGCAGCGAGCCGTTGATCGACTCCATGATGTGCTTGCGGGACAGGCCGCGGTCGTTGCGTCCGGGCCCGGTCGGCCAGTACACCTTCGTGAAGATCTCCAACCCCTCCCGGCGCTGTCCGGCGAGGGCGCGGCCCAGCACCTCTTCGGCCCGGGTGCCGGCGTACACGTCCGCGGTGTCGAACGTGGTGATGCCGTGATCCAGTGCGGCATGCACACAGGCGGTGGCCTGCTCCTGCGCCACCTGGGAGCCATGAGTGATCCAGTTGCCGTAGGCGATCGCACTGATCCGCATGCCGGAACGGCCGAGGTGTCGGTACTTCATGCAGCAGACCCTATCGGGCAAGCGCTGACGAGTTCAGATCACCAGCCGGGTGTCGACGAGCAGCCGGTCGAGCTCGTCGGTGAGCGCGTTGCGGCTCAGGTAGCTGGGGCTCAGCAGCGGCCCGCCGTGCCGGTCCAGCGCGCCCCACCGCTGTTTGGTGTCGGCGATGAGAAACGCCACCGGGTGGATGACCAGAACCGGGTACGAGGGTGGCACGATCACCCGCCCGGAGCGGTCCACGACGCCCTTACGCCCACCCGCGGAGAGCCCCGCCAGCCCCTCGTCGCTGAAGCCGTCGATGTACCGGCCGTCATGCAGCGAGGTGGCGATCGCGTCGTACTGCAACGGCACCACGGTCCGGCCGACCCCGTCGACGGCGCCCCAGCCGCGGCCCCGACGTACGGTCGCGAGGCCCCGCCGGAACGGCCGGACGTCGTCGAAGCCGGTGGAGATGAGTACGGCGTTGGTCCGGTCGATGCCGATCCAGCCCGCGATGCCGTCGCGCGACACCCAGGCGATCCCTTCGGAGAAGCTACCCACGCCGAGATAGCCGGCTGCGGGATCGATGAGCAACCGGCCCCCGTCGTCGATCAGCGCCCAGTTCTGCGTGCCGAGGTGCTGTACCCAGGCCGCGCCATCCCGGAACGGCTGGGCGTCGGCGTACCTGGGCGGTACCCGGAAGACCCCGGCGTCATCGGTGTACCCCCAGCGCTGGCTGCGCTCGTCGAACGTGGGGGCCAGCGGTGGGCGCGACTGGAGGATGTCGTCCTTGCGGCGCGGGTACGGCCCCCAGCCCCGCTCGGCCACCTTCCGGAAGACCGCGTCCAGGGCGAGCTCAGTCAGCGCGATGAGGCCGGGGTCTTCTTCCTTGCGCAGCTGCAGGGCCTGTTCGAAGTGGTTGCACGCCTCGATGTAGCGCCCCTGGTCGTAGGCGCTCTTGCCGGCGTGCTGGTGAATCGTGGCGCGGAGCCGGTCGGGCAGCTCGGTGGAGCTGGCCTGCGCGAAGAGCCGGTCGGCCTCGGCGAACTCACCGCGCCACTGCAGTACGTGGGCGTACCGGGCCTGGGCGATCGCGACCCGGCGCAGCTCCCCGGTCGCCTCGGCGTGGGCCAGGGCGAGTTTGGCGTCGGCCTGTGCTTTGTTCAGGTCGCCGAGAATCCGCGAGACGACCGCGCGCAGGCTGAGCAGCCGGGCCCGGGCCCGGTTGTCCGAGGTCTCATTGACCTTGACCGTGAGTAGTTCGCGGATCTCTTCGAGCTCGTCGATCTCCTCGTCGACGACGACCTCGCGCAGGGTCTCCGGATCGAACCGCCATTCGTAGGCGGTGAGGACGACTTCCGGGTCGGGGCCGGACGGCCCGGCCGACGCTGCCGGCTCGGGCAGCGCAGTGCCGTTCGGCGGGTACTGCGCAGCCTCGTCCGGCAACAGCTGTTCGGTCCGCGATACCGGGTTGCGGGGCGCGGGGATACCGGGTGCGCCGATCGGCGGGGCGCCGGTCCGTGCCGGAAACGGGGGCGCCAGCGCACCGGTCGGAGCCGCCGGCTGGCCGGGGCGGCGGCTGATGCCCGGTGGTGCGGGAGGGTGCGTGCCCCAGGACTGTCCCCGCGACGGCGCGTCCGCCGGGTGCAGCGCGTCGTAGCGGCCCGGTGGCCCGGGCTGGCGGGGCGGATCGGCGGGACCGCCCGGCTCGTCGGACGGCCGGTACCGGGAGCCGTCCGGAGGCGGACCCGGGCCGCGGCGTGGACCTTCGCCGGGGTAGCGGACCTGGGCGGCTCCGCGCGGGGCCTCGCCGGGATAGGGCCCGTGGGCGCCGTCGCGGGGGTCACGGCCTGGATACGGAGCCTGGGCCGACCCGCGGGGTCCCTGGCCGGGGGGTGGGCCCTGTTCGGGGTACTGACCCGGCCCGGCCCGGCGGGAACCCGGACCGGCGCCCCGCGGACCCTGGCCCGACGTGTCCGGGAAGCCTTCGCCGGGCAGCCTCGGCGGTCGACCGGGCCCAGGACTGCTCCGGGGCGGCAGGTTCCTGGGCTCGTCGTCGTACGGTTCGGCAGGCTGCGCCGGCGCGATCCCGGAGTCAGGGCCCTGGCTGCGCCGCCGTGTGACCGGCGCCCGGGGCATGGTGGGCAGAGTCGCCCATGCGGGCGCGGCGTCGACCGGCTCGTCCGCCGGGTGCTCGTCGCTCACGCTCGGTTCTCCTTGCCGCCACACATCCCCTGTTCAGACCGCCTCCCGTGACGCCCACGGTGCGCGGAACCCCCGAGTGAATTCCATTCTCGCGTACGCCGTCAGACCTTTTCGCCGGTCTTGACCCGTGGCTTGGGTGCCCGCATCTTCCGGAACGACAGCGCCCGCATGATCGCGTAGAAGTACAGCCCGGCCATCCGATCTTCGGACTTCGGGAACCGCTCGCGCACGGTCCGGCGGACCCGCACACATAGGAGCACGCAGTCCACCACCACCAGGATGGCGACGGCCAGCCAGGTGAGGTTGGCGATCGCCACCACAGCAGGATTGAAGAACCCGCTGAAGAGCACCGCGAAGGCGGCCAGGAAGAATATCGAGCCGAGGTTGCGGCGGGAGTCGACGATGTCACGGACCAGCGCCCGCACCGGCCCCTGGTCGCGGCCCATCAGGTACCGCGGGTCGCCGGCGATCATGCCCCGACGCTCCTCCTCGCGCACCGCGCGTTGCTTGTCGCGCACGCGCTTGGCCGCCTCGCGGCGGTTCGCCGGCGGCGCCTCGACCCGCCGGGACTGGGCATCGTGGCGTTTGGGCGTCACCACGCCGCGCTCCCGCTTGCTGGCGGTATGCGCCTTCGTGGGTGCGGAGACGGTGTCCGGCGAGGCCTCAGACAGGCCAGCCTTGGCGTCCCCGATCAAATCGGATGACCTGCGGCGGAAGAGGGATGGCACGCGGTGAAGAGTAGCCGACCCGGGAGCGGGCGGCACCAGCCCTAGCCGCGTTCGATGTGGGCGCCCAGTGCGGCCAGCTTCTTCTCGAAGCCCTCGTACCCCCGGCTGATCAGCTTCACGCCGTACACCCGGGAAGTGCCCTCGGCCGCCAGCGCCGCGATCACGTGGCTGAACCCGGCGCGCAGGTCAGGGATGGCCACGTCGGCGGCGTGCAGCTTGCTCGGGCCCGCGATCACCGCCGAGTGCCGGAAGTTGCGCCGGCCGAAGCGGCACGGGGTACCCCCGAGGCAGTCGCGGTACGTCTGGATCGTGGCGCCCATCGAGCCCAGCGCCTCGGTGTACCCCAGCCGGCGTTCGTACACCGTCTCGTGCACGATCGACAGCCCGCTCGCCTGGGTGAGCGCGACCACCATCGGCTGCTGCCAGTCGGTCATGAAGCCGGGGTGGACGTCGGTCTCCAGCGCCACCGGACGCAGTTCGCCACCGGGGTGCCAGAACCGGATGCCGCCGCCCTCCGGCGCATCGTCGACCTCGTACGCCCCGCCCACGGTGGCGAAGATGTTGAGGAAGGTCATCATGTCGGCCTGCCGGGCGCCCTCGACGAAGACGTCGCCACGGGTGGCCAGCGCAGCCGCGGCCCAGCTGGCAGCCTCGATGCGGTCCGGGATGGGGCGGTGGACGTACCCGCCGAGCCGCCGTACCCCCTCGATTTCGATCACCCGGTCGGTGTGCACCCTGATGATCGCGCCCATCTTCTGCAGCGCACAGATCAGGTCGATGATCTCGGGCTCGACCGCGGCGTTGCGGAGTTCGGTGACACCTTCGGCCATCACCGCGGTCAGCAGGATCTGCTCGGTCGCGCCGACGCTCGGGTACGGCAGCTGCACCTTGGTGCCGTGCAGCCCCGCAGGCGCGGTGATGTCCAGCCCGGTCGGGGTCTTGTCCACGACGGCGCCGAAGTCGCGCAGCGCCTGCAGATGGAAGTCGATCGGCCGGCCACCGATGTTGCAGCCGCCCAGGTCGGGGATGAAGGCGTGGCCGAGTCGGTGCAGCAGCGGGCCGCAGAACAGGATCGGGATCCGGCTGGCCGCGGCGTGCACGTTGATCTCGTCGACCTTGGCCCGCTCCACATTGGACGGATCGATGACCAGCTCGCCCGGGGTGGCGCCGTCGGTGACCCGGGCCCCGTGCAGCTCCAGCAGGCCGCGGACCACCTCGACGTCGCGGATGCCGGGCACTCCGAAGAGCCGGCTCGGGCTGTCGCCGAGCAGCGCGGCCACCATCGCCTTGGAGACGAGGTTCTTGGCGCCGCGTACTTTGATCTTTCCGTGCAGCGGTGTTCCCCCGTATACCGCGAGGACGTCCTCGGTCAATGCAGCCTCCGGCGCGGGGGGTGGGGCGGTGCGGGGGATTGGGCAGCGTCGAACTCGCCGCGGCACGGCGGAAGCATAGCGGCACGGTCTCGCCGGGGCAGCATAACCCTGCTGCCCCAACTGTGCTGCGCACCGATGTCCGCGGCCGCCGGTCCGCGGTCGCGGCGGGCGGCTTCAGGCCTGCGGCTACGGCAGCGCGAGCATCTGGTCGAGCGCGATCCGGGCGTACCGGGCGGTCTGCGGATCGACCCGGATCTGGTTGGCCACCCGGCCGGCGACCAGCTCCTCGAGGGCCCAGACCAGGTGCGGCAGGTCGATCCGGTTCATCGTCGAGCAGTAGCAGACGGTCCGGTCCAGGAAGGTGATCCGCTTGTCGGGGTGCGCGTTGGCCAGCCGGCGGACCAGGTTCAGTTCGGTCCCCACGGCCCACGCCGAGCCGGCCGGCGCCGCATCGATGGTCCTGATGATGTACTCCGTGGAGCCCACCTGGTCGGCGGCGGTGACCACCTCGTACGGGCACTCCGGGTGGACCAGCACGTTGACGTCCGGCACCCGGGCCCGGACCTCCTCGACGCAGGAGAGGGTGAACCGGCCGTGCACCGAGCAGTGCCCGCGCCACAGGATCAGCTTCGCCTCGCGCAGCTGCTGGGCGGTCAGCCCACCGCCCGGCTTGTGTGGGTTGTACAGCACGCAGTCGTCCAGGCTCAGGCCCAGCTCCCGTACTGCGGTGTTGCGCCCCAGGTGCTGGTCGGGCAGGAAGAGCACCTTCTCGCCGCGCTCGTACGCCCAGCGCAGCGCACGTTCGGCATTGGACGAGGTACAGACGACGCCGGCGTTGCGCCCCACGAAGCCCTTGATGTCGGCAGACGAGTTCATGTAGGTGACCGGAATCGTCCGCTGCGCGACGCCCAGCTCGGTGAGGACGTCCCAGGCCTGCTCGACCTGGGTGAGCACCGCCATGTCGGCCATCGAACAGCCGGCGGCGAGGTCAGGCAGGATCACCCGCTGGTCGTCACCGGGGAGGATGTCGGCGCTCTCCGCCATGAAGTGCACGCCGCAGAAGACGATGTACTCCGCCTGCGGGCGGGCTGCGGCGTCGCGGGCCAGCTTGAAGGAGTCCCCGGTGACGTCGGCGAACTGGATCACCTCGTCGCGCTGGTAGTGGTGACCGAGCACGAAGACCCGCTGGCCCAGCGCCGCCTTGGCTGCGGTCGCCCGGGCAACCAGGTCGGGATCGCTGGGGGAGGGCAGCTCGCCCGGGCACTCCACGCCGCGTTCACTGGCCGGGTCGGTGCCCCGGCCGAGCAGCAGCAGCGCGGTCGCGGTCCCGGCAAATGGTGACGACGGTTCCCCCCACGTCATGGCGTCCATGCTTGCACGTGCCGGGCCGGCTGGGGTGTAGCCGCCGGTGTGACCTGTCAGACTCGCCGCCCGGTCAGCGCGGGGCCCGGCTCCGGGTCGAGGCCGGCGAGACTGCAGCGCACGCCGGTGGCAGACTCCGGTGACATGCGGGTCCTGGTGTGCCCGGACAAGTTCGCCGGCACGCTGTCCGCCGCCGAGGCGGCCACCGCGATCGTCGACGGCTGGCGGTCGGTCCGCCCCGGTGACGAGCTTGTGCTGCGGCCGCTCTCCGACGGCGGTCCCGGCTTCCTGGACGTGATCTTCGCCGCTGTCGGTGGGCGGCGGATCGGTGTACCCGCAAGCGATCCGCTGGGCCGGGGTGTCCGGGCTGACGTGCTGCTCCTGGACGGCGTCGACTGCTCCGGCTGGGCGCCGCCCGACGCCGCGCCGCGGCCCGGAGCAGTCGTTGCGTACCTGGAGAGTGCGCAGACCTGTGGGCTGCACCTGCTCGCCGAGGCCGAGCGCGATCCGAAGGTGACCACCAGCTACGGGCTGGGTGCGCCGCTGCTCGCCGCGGTGCGGACCGGCGCCCGCTGTGTCGTCGTGGGGCTCGGCGGTTCGGGTACCAACGACGGCGGCGCCGGGCTGCTCGCCGCGTTGGGTGCGCCCCCGCTGGACGCTGCGGGCAACGCCCTGCCCCGCGGGGCGGCGGCGCTGGCCGGCTGTGCACGACTGGCCGCCCCGCCGGGGCTCCTCGGCAGCGTGGACCCGAACGGAGTCGACCTGAACGGAGTCGACCTGGTCGTCGCGACCGACGTGGACAATCCGCTCACCGGAGTCAACGGCGCCAGTGCGGTGTACGGCCCGCAGAAGGGCGCAACTCCGGCCGAGGTACCCCTGCTCGACGCCACCCTGGCCCACTTCGCCGAGGTCTGCCAACGTGACCTCCCCGACTGCCCGCCGGGCCTGGCGCGGCTGCCCGGTGCCGGCGCGGCCGGGGGACTGGGCGCAGCCCTGCTGGCGCTGGGTGGCCGGCGCGAGTCGGGGTTTGGACTCGTCTGGCGGCTCACCCGGCTGGACGCGGCGCTCGACCGGGCAGATCTGGTGCTCACCGGAGAGGGCGCCTTCGACGAGCAGTCGCTGCACGGGAAGGTGGTCGCCGGGGTTGCCGCGGCAGCCCGGGACCGGGGCCTGCCCTGCCTGGTCCTCGCCGGGCGGGTCAGCCTCGACCGGCATCGTGCGGCCCGGGCCGGGGTGACCGGGGCGTACGCCCTCGCCGAGCACCTGGGTGGCGTCGCCGAGGCGTTGCGCCGCCCAGCCGAGGGCCTGCGTACCCTCGCCGCCCAGCTCGCGGCCGAGCTGGGCGGCCGTCGGCCCGGAGCTGCGTGATCTGGGCCATACCTCGCAGCTCGGGAGCCTGCGGTGCGGGCTGTGCCAGAATGGGAATGCCGTCCAGGGTGCCCCGCGTTGCCCCGAGCGGATCTCATACCCACGCTAGGAGCACTGATCGTGACCGCTTCGCAGACCACCGAGTCGGTAGAGGCCGCTGAGTCGGTCCACGCCGACAACCAGTCCGGGGTGACCATCACCGACGCCGCCGCGCTGAAGGTGAAGGCGCTCATCGAGCAGGAGGGTCGGGATGACCTGCGGCTGCGCGTCGCTGTGCAGCCCGGCGGCTGCTCGGGCCTTCGCTACCAGCTCTTCTTCGACGAGCGTTCGCTCGACGGTGACAAGGTCACCGCATACGACGGGTTCGAGGTCGTGGTCGACCGGATGAGCGTGCCGTACCTGTCCGGCGCGAGTATCGACTTCGCCGACCGGATCGACGCGCAGGGCTTCACCATCGACAACCCGAATGCCGGGGGCTCCTGCGCCTGCGGCGACTCGTTCCACTGATCCACCCGCGTCCGCGCCCGCACCCCGTCCCGGGGTGCGGGCGCGTCGTGTTCACGGTCACGTCACGATCTGAGCGGACCGGCCGGTCGGGGGAGGTACGGCGAAGTCGACTTCGATACCCTGGCACGGCCGCCCGGCGCTGGACGTCGATGACGCTGCTGCAGTGGTCGTCACGACGACGGTGCTCAGCATCGGGGGGCGATCACGCGTCGGTTCGAGGCGGTTGGTGGGCACGCCGACAGTCAGACCATGCTCGTTCTGGATGCTCCTCGCGCACATTCGATCGAGAGAGGGCTTGAACCCAGTGATCAACCTCGATACGTTGCGGGCGACCCTGCAGGCCAACGCGGCGCCGTTGGCCGCGGCCGGCGCGGCCGTGGTCGGGCTGCTGTGGCTGGTCGTCCGGCTCACCCGGCGGCGACGTAGCCCTGACGCGCCGCGAATCCCGGGCCGGGCTTTCGAGAACATGCTGACCCTCGCCGCGGCCGGTATCGCCACGGCAGTCGCCGCGGTCGGTATGTGGCGGTTCTTCGGCGATGTCCTGCACATCGGCAGCGTCTGGCTGCGGGGTGCGCTCTTCGCCTTCCTGGAGATCTCGCTGTTCGTCTCGGCGATCCGCGCCCGGCGCAACCTGCTCGACGACCTGGAGCTCATCACCGCCCGGCGGCGCGCGGCCGAGCAGGCGGTGCTGGACGCCACCGACGACGCCGGGCGCCGGCTCGCGACGACCGCCGTGGCGCGGGTCTCCGTCGAGCGGGCCTCCACCGGGGTCGACGGCGTCGCCGTGTGGGGCCTCGCCGCACTCTCCGGGGTCTTCGCGGCCATGGACGCGCGCAGCTTCGCCGAGGCGGTGTTCCGGGTGGCTGCGCCGCTGGTCGCCGCATGGCTGTGGGAGCGGGGCCTGGCCGCCGAGCGCCGCCGGCACCGCGGCACCAGCCGGATCAACTGGAAGCTCACCCCTGAGCGGGTACTGGTCAAACTCGGCATGGCCGAGCCCACCGGCCGGGGGGTCGGCGAGGTCGACGCGGCCCGGCGTAAGGCGCGGCTGGCCCGGCATGCGTACCGGCTGCACATGTTGATCGCCGCCCGGTCACGTCCACGCCGGATCGCCTCGGCCACCCGGCGGCTGCAGCGCGAGGTCGAGCAGGCCAACGAACACATCGGTCTCGCCTCCGACCCGACGGTGCGCGCCGACGTCCGGGTACATCTGGCGGTGCTGTACCAGGCGGTCACCGGTACCGCGCCCACAGCCGTGGCTGACCTGTCAGCGTGGTCGGCTGCGGGTACCGCCCCGCCGACGCCGGTACCCGCCGAGATCGAGGAGGCGCGCGCCCACCAGTTGGCCGACCAGTTGGCCCAGGCCGCCATGCGTCTGATCGACCGGTCAGCACCGGCCGCCGCGCTGACGTCGTCAGCAGCCGCAGCCACGCTGGCGCCGTCAACGGGCGCGGTCGAGCGGTTCGTGTCGGCCCAGCGCGGCGACGAGTCGACCGATCCGCTGGCGATCTCGGCGGAGCGCCGGCCGGGATGGGTGGAGGAGGCCAACGAGGCCCTGCAGGGGCGGGCGCCCCGCGGTGCCGTGCTCAGCGAGCGGTTGGCGGCACCCACCCGTGCGCCGGCACCGGTGTCGCCCGCACCGGCGCCGCACGTCCCGGTCTCAGCCGCGCTGCCGGCCAGGGCTGCGGTGCCGCTCGAGGCATCATCGCCGCCGCGCGACAGCGTGTCGGTCGACCTGCCGCTGAAGCTGCAGGCCCTGGAGCTGCTGGACCGGGTGGTGGGCGAGAACGACCCCCGTGGCCCGGTACAACTCGCCCAGCTGCTCGTCGACCAGCTGGGTGGGCGGCTGGACACCGCAAAGCGCTACGTGCGGGACTGGCGTACCCAGGTCGACGCCGGGCAGCGGCCGCACGCCGTTGCCCATCGGCCGGGGGTCGGCAGTGCCGTGCGCCCCCCGCGCCAGGGTGCGGGCGCGCCGCGCCGGCGGGCCGATAGGCTGAGCCGCTGATCCGTCCAGACATCTACCCCGAGGCAGCCATGAAGATCGCCGTCACCGGCTCGATCGCCACCGATCACCTGATGCACTTCCCCGGCCGTTTCGCCGAGCAGCTGCTGGCGGACCAGCTGGACAAGGTGTCGCTGTCGTTCCTCGTCGACGACCTGGTGGTCCGCCGGGGGGGGGTGGCGGCCAACATCGCCTTCGGGATGGCCCGGCTCGGGCTGCGGCCGGCCCTGGTCGGTGCGGTCGGCGCGGACTTCGCCGACTACCGCTCCTGGCTGGAGCGGCACGGGGTGGACTGCGGGTCGGTGCACGTCAGTGAGGTGGCGCACACCGCGCGCTTCGTCTGTACCACCGACGACGACCTGTGCCAGATCGCCACCTTCTACGCGGGGGCGATGTCCGAGGCGCGCCAGATCGAGCTGGCGCCGATCGCGGACCGGCTGGGCGGTGTGGACCTGGTATTGGTCAGCGCGAACGACCCCGAGGCGATGCTGCGCCACACGCAGGAGTGCCGGGAGCGGGGCTATGCGTTCGCTGCTGACCCGTCGCAGCAGCTGGCCCGGATGTCTGGCGAGGATGTGCGTGCGCTGGTCGGCGGCGCGGCGTACCTGCTCACCAACGAGTACGAGAGCCAGCTGCTGCAGAGCAAGAGCGGGCTGAGCGACGCCGCGGTACTCGACCTGGTGGGGGTACGCGTCACCACGCTCGGCAAGGACGGGGTCCGGATCACCGGCCGCGAGATCGAGCCACTGCACGTTCCGGTGGCGCGGATCGCCGGGGCGTACGACCCGACCGGGGTGGGCGACGGCTTCCGGGCCGGCTTCTTCGCCGGACTGTCCTGGGGGCTGTCCCTCCAGCGCGCGGCCCAGGTCGGCTCGCTGCTCGCCGCGCTGGTCCTGGAGACCGTCGGCACCCAGGAGTACCACGTGCACCCGGACGAGTTCGTGAAGCGGCTGGCCGACTCGTACGGCGACGAGGCCGGTGAGGACGTCCGGCCGTACCTGGCCTAATTTCCTATCCAACGGGAAGGAAATTCTGGGCTTCGGGCCACCGGCTGGGTATCGTGCGGCTGTGGTTTTCTCCGGTGCCGGACTCGCCGTGGCCGCCGCGGCGCTGACGGCGGCGACCGCGTTCGGGCTGGCCCGGCTGGCCCGGCACGGACGGCTTCGCCCCGCGACAGGCCTGCTGGACCCCGGGCTGCTCAGCCGGCTGGGCGTCCAGCCCGGTACGCCGATCACCCTGCTGCAGTTCTCCGCGCAGTACTGCGCCCAGTGCCGGCCGGCCCGGGCGGTGCTGGCCGAGGTGGCGGAGACGACCGACGGAGTGCAGCACATCGAGGTCGACGTGGACGTACACCCGGACGCGGTGCAGGCGCTGGATGTCCGGCGGGTACCGACCGTGCTGGTGATCGACGGGGCCGGCCGGGTGGTGTCCCGGGCGGTCGGGGCGCCCACCCGGGAACGGGTCTTGGACGCCCTCGCGTCGTGTGGCACTGTCACCCCATGACCCCTGCAGCCGGGGCGACCCTGGACCCTCGCGGCCCCCGGTTCGCCGCCGCCATCACCTGCGTTGTCCTGGTCGTGGTGCTGGTCACCGGCAGCCCGTGGCTGGCGCTGGCCCAGGCCGTCGTCTTCGTCGTCGGCGCGAGCAGCGCCCGGCACACGCCGTACGCCCTGCTCTACCGCTGGCTGGTGGCCCCCCGGCTGGCCCCGCCGGCGCAGCGCGAGGCGGCGGCACCGGTGCGTTTCGCCCAGGGCGTCGGGGCCCTCTTCGCCGCCACGGCCACCGTCGGCTACCTGGCCCAGGCGACCGTACTGGGACAGCTCGCCGCGGCCTTCGCGCTGGTTGCCGCCTTCCTCAACGCCGCCTTCGGCTTCTGCCTCGGCTGCGAGGTGTACCTGCTGCTGCGCCGGGTCTACCCGGCCCGGCGGACCTCGTAGCCGATCGCGTCGTCGGCCTCGACTGCGCCCAGGTACTCCTGGCCGCGCAGCCGGCACCAGGCCGGGATGTCCGTCGCCGCGGCCGGGTCATCCGCGAGCACCCGCAGTACCTCGCCGACAGCCAGCCCCGGCAGCCGCCGGGCCAGTGCGATCACCGGCAGCGGACAGCGCTGACCGCGGCAGTCGATGATCTCGGTCATAGCCCGGCCGCCCCCGCCTCCGCGCGCAGCTGCGCCACGACCCCCGGCAGTACGGCGAGGAACCGGTCCACTTCGGCCACTGTCGTGCCGCGGTGCAGCGAGATCCGGACGTTGCCGTGGGTCAGTACGCCCATCGCCGCCAGGACATGGCTGGGGTGCAGCGTGTCGGCGGTGCAGGAGGAGCCTGAGGAGACGGCGAAGCCGTGCCGGTTCAACGCGTGCAGCAGCGCCTCGCCGTCGACGTACAGGCAGGAGAAGGTGACCACGTGCGGCAGCCGGTCGACCGGGTCGCCGACCACCTCGACGTCGGGCACCGTGGCCGCCACGGTGGACCGGATCCGGTCCACCAGCGGGGTGAGCCGGGCCACCTCGGCCGGCAACTCGGCCAGCACCGCCCGCAGCGAGGCCGCAGCCGCCACGATCGCCGGCAGGTTCGACGGGGGTACCGACGGGCGGGGGTCCAGCCAGCGCACCCCCTTGCGGACGACCAGCAGCCCCACCCCGGGCGGGCCGCCCCACTTGTGCGCGCTCGCCGAGAGCAGCGCCCAGCCGGCCGGCAGCGCCGTGTGCCCCACCGACTGGGCCGCGTCGACGTACAGCGGTATGCCGGCGCCGGTACAGAGCTCTGCTGCGGCGCCGACCGGCTGGACCGTACCCACCTCGTGGTTGGCGCTCATCAGCGCCGCCAGGGCCACCCCGGGGGCACGTACGGCCGCACCGAAGGCGTCCAGCTGCACCCGGCCGAGGGGGTCCACTGCCACGCCCACCGAGCCACCGAGCCGGTCGGCGAGCTGCAGGACGCAGGAGTGCTCGACCGCGGAGTGCACCAGTACCGGCTCGGGATGGCTGGCACCGGGCCGCTGGCTGCCCTGCAGTGCGCCCAGGATGGCAAGCTGTGCCGCCTCGGTACCGCTGGCGCAGAAATGCACCTCGTCCTGGCGTACCCCCAGCGATTCCGCGGTCGAGGCGCGCGCGGCGTCGAGCAGTTGGCGGGCCCGGCGGGCCGGGGCGTACAGCTTGCCCGGGTCGGCCCAGCCGTCGTCGAGCGCGGCGAGCAGTGCCTGACGCGCCACCGGGTGCAGCGGGCCGGCGGTCGCCGCGTCGAAGTACCCGGCGTCACGGTGGCCGGTGTCACGGGGCCGGCCTGCCGGCCCGGCAGTGTCAAGGGGCCGGCCTGCCGGCCCGGCGGCGTCGAGGTGTGGGCCTGTCGGGTCGGCGGCGCGAGCGGGGTCTTCTGCCACGTACGCAACGGTATCCATCGCGTGGCGCGCCCACCCCTGGACCCGGGTGACGCCCGTGGTCGAGTAGTCTGCGACCGTCGGTGACGCCTTATTGCCGGCGGACAGGCGGCTGTGATCGGCACCATGGCGCTGCTAAGGAGGCAGGAGCAGGTGGTCGCAAGGGGTTCGGGCGCGAGATGGTCGGCCGGGACGCAGGGCCGACGCAGGCGGGGCGTCGCCCGGGCCGTCGGACTGGGCGTCGCGGCGGTCGGCACGCTCATGGCGCTCTCGGGCTGCTCGGTCGGCAGGACGTTCGGCGGCTTCGGCTGGCCCGAGGGGGTCACCCCGCAGGCGCGCCAGATGTACGGCCTGTGGGTCGGCTCGGTCGTCGCGGCTCTGATCGTCGGTGTCCTGGTGTGGGGCCTGATCTTCTGGTGCGTCGTGCGCTACCGCAAGACGAGCGACGAACTGCCACCGCAGACCCGGTACAACATGCCGATGGAGATCCTCTACACGGTGGCGCCGTTCCTCGTGATCGCGATCCTCTTCTACTACACCGCGGTCACCCAGAACTACGTCGACTACTTGTCGCCGAAGCCGGACACCACGATCGAGGTGGTCGGATTCCAGTGGAACTGGAAATTCAACTACCTCGATGAGGACGCCAAGGGCCCCGACGGGCAGCCGATCTCCACCGTCGGCGCGAGCGACTACATCCCGGTGCTGGTCGTACCGACCAACGAGAAGATCCTGTTCATCGAGACCTCGAACGATGTGATCCACTCTTTCTGGGTGCCGGACCTGCTGTTCAAGCGCGACGTCATGCCTGGCCTGCCGGACAACCAGAAGAACCGCTTCGAGGTGACCATCGAGAAGGAGGGCCCGTACGTCGGGCGCTGCGCCGAGCTGTGCGGCATCTACCACTCGGCGATGAACTTCGAGGTGCGGGCGGTCTCCCCGGAGAAGTACAAGCAGTTCATCCAGGCACGCAAGGCCGGGATGAGCACGCCTGAGGCGCTGGGTGCCATTGGCTTCGACGAGCAGCACCGGTTCGCGACCACGACCCACCCGTTCAACACCGATCCGGCCAGCCGGTCGGCGAGCTGAACGACGCGGAGGACCGAGCATGAAGTCCGAGTACCGCCTCTTCACGGGCGTAGCGCTGTTCCTGTTCGGGGCCGCCGGTCTGTACGGCTGGTGGACCTGGCAGCAGAGCCCCGTCGGTCTGGACCACCGGATCGAGTGGGCCGGTACGGTGGCGTTGATCCTGTCCGCCCTGCTCTGCCTGATGTGCGGCGGGTACTTCTGGTTCGTCGCGCGTCGCATCGACGCCCGGCCGGAGGACCGGCCGGACGCGGAGATCGCCGACGGCGCCGGTGAGGTCGGCTTCTTCAGCCCAGGCAGCTACTGGCCCTTCGGGGTGGCGCTCGCGGCGACCGCGGCGGCCCTAGGAATCGTGTACTGGGCCGCCTGGTTGATCGCGATCGGCGTCTGCGCGGTACTGGTCAGCAGCGCTGGCTTGATCTTCGAGTACTACACCGGTAGCCGGCGCGGCGCCGAGCACTGAAGCGCAGCTCCTGCACCCCACCCCGCTGAACTCAGCTGATGGCGACGCCCGCGGGCAGCGGCGCGGGCATCGCCCTGTGCCTTGAGCACACCAGCCTGGCTCAGGCTGGTCCGGGAGACCGCAAGCGCGCTGAAGAGGTGCACGGTCTGGCAGGTCGAGGCGTGGTGAGTTGATATTGTCCCCCCACGTTCAGTGCTTGCCGGTGGTGATCTCCTCGCGCCGGGGGGTGCCACTCACGGCACCGTCAGATCGCGGTGGCGGCGCCGGCTTCTCGATCGGGTAGAAGAAGCCCTTGATTGTGGGGGCGAGTGCCCCGATCCGGTTCATCTTCTTGGGCACCGGCGCACCGGCGTACTCCAGCTCGACATGGCCGTGCTCGTCGGCCTCGGCCAGCGGCTGGTGCAGCTCGACGAAGCGGCCGTCCGGCAGGCGCTTGATGATGCCGGTCTCCACGCCGTGCGCCAGCACCTCCCGGTCGTGCTGCTGCAGGCCCAGGCAGATCCGGTGGGTGGCCCAGTAGGCGATCGGCGGGATCAGCAGCAGACCGATCCGGCCGGCCCAGGTCATCGCGTTCAGGCTGATGCCGAATTTGAACGCGATGACGTCGTTGGCGCCGGAGAGGACGAGTACCAGGTAGAAGGCGACTGCCATCGCGCCCAGAGCGGTGCGACTGGGTACGTCGCGAGGGCGCTGCAACAGGTGGTGCGCCTTGCGGTCCTTGTTGAACCGCGCCTCGATGAACGGATAGAGCATCGGCAGCACGCTCAGCACGCCGGGCAGCACCACGGTCGGCCAGAACAACGGGGGGAGGGTGTACCCGAAGCCGCGGAACTCCCACGGTGGCATCAGCCGGGTCGAGCCGTCGAGGAACATCACGTACCAGTCGGGCTGGCTACTCGACGAGACCACGGCGGCCTTGTACGGGCCGAAGAGCCAGATCGGGTTGATCTGGAACAACCCGCCGAGGAACGCGATCACGGCGAAGACCACCATGAACAGCCCGCCGCCCTTGGCCGCGAAGGTGGGGAACATCCGCACCCCGACCACGTTGCGCTCGGTGCGCCCCGGCCCGGGCCACTGGGTGTGCTTCTGCTTGACCACCAGGCCCACGTGCACCGTGATCAACGCGAGCAGGATGCCCGGCAGCAGCAGCACGTGGGTGATGTAGAGCCGGCCGAGGATCACGTGGCCGGGGAACTCGCCCCCGAAGAGCGAAGTGGCCACCCAGGAGCCGGCCAGCGGGATGGAGAGCATGATCGCGTGCGCGATCCGCAGGCCGGTACCGGAGAGCGCGTCGTCGGGGAGCGAGTACCCGGCGAAGCCCTCGGTGAAGCCCAGCCAGAACAGCGACACCCCGATGATCCAGTTCAGCTCACGCGGCTTGCGGAACGCGCCGGTGAAGAACGCCCGCAGCATGTGCACCACGATCGCGGCCATGAACAGCAGAGCCGCCCAGTGGTGCATCTGGCGCATGATCAGGCCGCCGCGCACCTCGAAGGACAGGTCCAGTGTGGACCGGTACGCCGCGGTCATCTCGATGCCCTTGAGCGGCACGTACGAGCCGTTGTACCTGACCTCCTCCATCGAGGGGTCGAAGAACAGCGTCAGGAAGGTACCGGTCAGCAGCAGCACGACGAACGAGTACAGCGCGACCTCGCCGAGCATGAACGACCAGTGGTCCGGGTAGACCTTGTTGAGCATCCGCCGCAGCGGCGTGGCGACCTGCAGCCGCTCGTCCACCTCGCTGGCACCCTGGGCGGGCAGGGCCCGAAGATCGATCTTCTTACGCTGCTTCATGGCCGCTCCCAGAACCCGGGGCCGATCGGAACCCTGAAATCAGACTTTGCCACGAAGACGCCGTTCTCCACAGTCAGCGGCAGCATCGGCAGCCGGCGGGTGGCCGGGCCGAAGATCGGCCGGCCGTTGTCGGTGATCAGGAACTGCGACTGGTGACACGGGCACAGCATCCGTTGCGTCTGCTGTTCGTAGAGGCTCACCGGACAGCCGGCGTGCGTGCAGATCTTCGAGTACGCCACGAAGTCGCCCCACATGCCGCCGCCGTCGACGGCGTTGCTCGGCACCTTCGCCAGGTTTCGGCGCAGCTCGGCGGCGTCGTTCTGGCGCAGCCGGATCAGCAGCGCGGGGGAGTCGGCGTACTCGTTGGTGTTCCCCTTGGGAATGCCCGGAAAGACGGTGATCTGGCCGCCGACGCTGACGTGCTCCGGGCCCACCGGCCGCATGAACTCGTCAACCAGCCCGACCGGTGTGCCGTTGTTCTTCGCCGGGTCCCATCCGGTGTGGAACAGGATGTCGTCCGGGTGGGTGTGCGGAGACGTGATCAGCCCGCCGATCAGCGGCGCTGCGGCCACTGCGCCCAGCGGCAGCGAGCCGAGGATCAACGCGTTGCGCAGCAGTGGGCGGCGGGCGATGCCGGTCTCGTCGGCCAGGTTGGCCAGCGTGGCGACGGTGAGCCTGCGCTCGTCGTCCGGCGACGGCCCGCCGTGCCGCTCCTGGACCGACACCTCCTCGGGCAGCAGCTTCTTCGCCCAGGCGACGATGGCCAGTCCCAGTGCGAGCAGAGCACCGCCGAGGGTCAGGCCGAGCACCGGCGTGTACCACTTGTCGAGGTGCGAGCCGGGCTGGTATTTCCAGGGCCACCAGATGTACGCGACCACGAAGGCCGTCGCCGCTGCGCCGCTGATCAGGAACAGCAGGGCGATGGAGCGCTCGACCCGTCGCTCGGCCTTTGTCCCCGGAACCGGGAACCGCGGCGCGTAGTGCAGGATCTCCACGCCGTCGCGCCGGGCGCCCTCCCGGACCAGGTCGAACCGGGTCAGCCGGGGGTCGTCCGGGTCGAAGCTGGGCTCAGCTCCGGCCTCGGTGCCGGCCTGCGTCCGGGTACTCATGACTTCCCCGCAATCCACAGCGTCGCGAAGATGAGGAAGACCATGCCGATCACGAAGATCACGATGCCTTCGGGGACCGGGCCGAACCGGCCGAGGCCGAAGCCGCCCGGGTCCTGATCGGACTTCAGGTAGTCGATGTAGGCGATGACGTCGCGCTTCTCGTCCGCGCTGAGCTGGTTGTCGCCGAAGACCGGCATGCTCTGCGGACCGGTCAGCATTGCCGCGTAGATCTGCCGGTCGGTGGCAGGCGCCAACGGCGGCGCGAACTTGCCCGAGGAGAGCGCACCACCGACCCCGGCCGAGCCGTGGCAGGACGCGCAGTTGACCCGGAACAGTTCGCCACCGCGGGCCACGTCGCCGCCGGTGTGCAGGTCGGTGCCGGGGGCCAGTTGCGGGCCGCCACCGAGCTCTTGGATGTACTCGCCGAGCTGGCGGGTCTGGTCGCTGTTGAGCTGCGACTCCTTGCGTTCGGCCTGGGCCTCCTGGCGGGCGGCCGGCATCCGGCCGGTGCTCACCTGGAACTCCACCGCCGCGGACCCCACCCCGATCAGGCTCGGTCCGCGCCCCTGTACCCCCTGGGCGTTGGGGCCGTGGCAGCTGGAGCAGTTGATGTCGTAGACGCGCTTGCCCTGCTCCGCCGCGGTCGACAGCTTCGGCGTGTCGTCGGCCTGGCTGGCCGGGGCGAACGCGGTGTACAGGCCGCCGACGATGGTGAGCGCGGCTACCAGCCGGGCCGCAGCCGAGAGTCGGCGTCGCAGCCGGCCGCGGCGCACCCTACGCGTGCCGGGCAGGTCAGCAGTCATGTCATCACCCTTGTCGTCGGGACGGGGCAGCAATGCGGCAGGTCACATCACGCCTCGGCTACGCGAAGTGCGGCAGCAAGTAGATCATGCTGAACAGCGCTACCCACACGATGTCGACGAAGTGCCAGTAGTACGAGACCACAATCGCCGCCGTCGCCTGGGCCGGGGTGAACCTGCCCATCGTCGTACGGATCATGAAGATGATGAAGGCGATCAGCCCGCCGGTCACGTGCAGGCCGTGGAAGCCGGTGGTCAGGTAGAACATCGAGCCGAACCCGTCGGCGTTGATCTTCACTCCTTCGCCGACCAGGTTGCGGTACTCGTTGGCCTGACCGAGTACGAAGACCAGACCCATCACGAAGGTGAGGCTGAACCAGCGGCGCAGCGCGTGCACGTCACCGCGTTCCGCGGCGAATACCCCGTACTGGCAGGTCACCGAGGAGAGCACCAACACGGTGGTGAAGAACACCGCGTACGGCAGGTTCAGGTGTTCGCTGTTCTTCGCCCACATCTGCGGGGCTGCGGCGCGGATCGAGAAGAACATCGCGAAGAGCGCCGCGAAGAACATCAGTTCGCTGGAGAGCCACACGATCGTTCCGACGCTGACCATGTTGGGTCGGGTCACGGAATGGATCTGGCTCTTGGCAATGGCTGGGGCCGCAGTCACGCGGTCATTATTGCCCCCGATCACCCGCTTGACGCGTCGGGGTGGCCCCCGTGTGTCGCGCCGCCCTGCATTTGCGGGCGCGCCGCCCCGGTGGTTGCGGGTGCCGTGCCCCGTGGTGTCCGGGTGTTGTGCCCCCCGCCCGCCGGCCCCCCGCCCCGCCGGCCCGCCGCGACTGGCCTAGCCTCGGAGTCGTGCGATGGGTCGGTGCGGTGGGCGTCGCGCTGTCGGCCCGGGCGGGCGATCCCGGCCCGCTGCGCCCGGCGACGCTGCTGGCGCCGCGGGTGGGCTCGTGGTTGATGCTGGGGCTGCTGGTCGTTGCGGGGCTCTACCTGTACGGCGCCTCGCTGCTGCGCCGCCGCGGCGACCGCTGGCCGGTCGCCCGTACCCTGCTCTTCGTCGGCCCGGGGTTGGGCGGGATCGCGGCGGTCACCCTGACCGGCTTCGCCGACTATGACGACCAGCTGCTGTCGGTGCACATGATCCAGCACATGGTGCTGGGCATGGTGGCGCCGATCTTCCTGGCGCTGGGGGCGCCGGTGACCCTGGCGCTGCGTACCCTGCCGGCCGGCCCGCGCCGACGGCTGGTCGCCGTCCTGCACAGCCGCGTCGCGCGGGTGCTGAGCTTCCCGCTGGTGGCGTACGGCTTCTTCGTGGTGACCCCGTTCGCGCTGTACTTCACCCGGCTGTACCGGCTCACCCTGACCAACGATGTGGTGCACGAGCTGGTCCACGCGCACTTCATCGCGGTCGGCTGCCTGTTCTTCTGGCCGCTGCTGGGTATCGACCCGCTGCCCGGGCGGTGGCCGTACCCCGGGCGGGCGCTGCTGATGTTCCTGTCCACGCCGTTCCACACCGTGCTGGGGCTCACCATCATGCAGAGCCGGGAGCTGGTGGGCGGCGACTGGTACCCGGCGCTGCAGTTGGCCTGGGCCGACCCGTGGGCCGACCAGCGGGCGGCCGGCGGGATCCTGTGGGCCAGCGGCGAACTGGTCAGCGTCACGATGCTCGCCGTACTCCTGGTCCAGTGGATGCGGCACTCCGAGCGGGAGGCGCGCCGGATGGATCGCCAGCTCGACCGGGAAGAAGCCGCGGGTGCGGCGGGGGCCGCTGAAGCCGCGGGTGCGGCGGGGGTCGCTGAAGCCGCGGGTGCGGCGGGAACGGTGGCGTCGCCCTCGGTGGCCGGGGCGACCGGTAGCATCCTTGCGGCAGCCGTGACGCCCCGAGGAGCCAGCGCCAGATGACCGTGCACAGCGACGAGCCGCAGTCCGCAGCCTTCACCGTGCTGCTCTACAGCGACGACCCGCAGGTCCGTGAGCGGATGCGGCTCGCGATCGGCACCCGACCCGCCGCCGACCTGTCGGTGCGCTTCGTGGACTCCTCCAGCTACGCCGAGGTGGTGCGGCTGGTCGATGGCGGCGTGGATGGCCACAGTATCGATCTGCTGGTGCTCGACGGCGAGGCGGCGCCCGCCGGTGGGCTGGGCATCGCCCGCCAACTCAAGGACGAGATCGCCGACGCCCCGCCGACCTGTGTCGTGATCGCCCGGGCCGCTGACCGGTGGCTCGCTGCGTACGCCCGGGTCGACGCCACCCTGGTGCACCCGCTCGACCCGATCACCACCGGCCGTGCTGTCGCCGACCTGCTGCGCGAGCGGGCGGCCAGCCAGCCGGCCCGTCCGTAGTACCCACCAGCACCCTCACATCTTTGCGGAGGCCGTCGTGGACGACCGGACCTGGCCGTACCTCCTCGGCGCGTTGCTGCGTGCCGAGGAACTGTCCACATCGGACACCGCCTGGGCGATGGGCGAGATCATGTCCGGGTCGGCATCGCCGGCCCAGATCGCCGGGTTCGCCATCGCGCTGCGGGCCAAGGGCGAGACGGCTGGCGAGATCGCCGGCCTGGTCGAGGTGATGCTGCGCAACGCCGTGCGGGTCGAGCTCCCCGACGAGCTGCGGCGTAGCGCGGTCGACGTCGTGGGTACCGGCGGGGACCGCTCGCACACGGTGAACCTCTCCACCATGGCCGCGATCGTGGTCGCCGGCGCCGGGGTGCGCGTGATCAAGCACGGAAACCGGGCAGCCTCCTCGTCCTGCGGCGGTGCCGACATGCTGGAGGCGCTGGGCGTCCCGCTGGAGCTGGGTCCGGCCGAGGTGGCGCACTGCGTCGCGGAGGTGGGTATCGGGTTCTGCTTCGCGCCACGGTTCCACCCGGGGCTGCGGCACGCCGCCGTACCCCGCCGCGAGCTGGGGGTACCCACCGCGTTCAACTTCCTCGGTCCGCTGACCAACCCGGCACAGCCCACCGCCGCGGCAGTGGGTTGTGCCGACATCCGGATGGCGCCGATCATGGCCGAGCTGTACGCCCGTCGGGGCGATTCGGTGCTGCTCATGCGCGGCGAGGACGGGCTGGACGAGTTCACCACGACCGCACCGACCCGGATCTGGGCGGTCCGGGGTGGCACGGTGACCGAGAGCGTGGTCGACGCCGAGGAGCTGGGCCTGGCCCGGGCCAGGCCGGATGACCTGCGCGGCGCGGATGCGGCGTTCAACGCGGCGGTGGCCCGGCGGGTCCTCGACGGTGAGGCCGGTCCGGTCCGGGACGCGGTGCTGCTCGCCGCCGCCGCGGCGCTGGTGGCGCGGGACGGCTGGGGCGACGACCTGCCCGCGGCGCTGCGCGTGGCGATTCCCCGGGCGGCGGCCGCGGTGGACTCCGGCTCCGCCGCCGACGTCCTGCGGCGCTGGGTGGCCACCGCCACGTCGGTCACCACGGTCAGCTAGCTACGGCCAGGTCACCCGGCCCGGGGTAGCTACGGCCAGGTCACCCCGGCCCGGGGTAGCCGGCGACCGGATGCGGGGCTGAAACGCACCGCGTGTGCGACTTTCTCCGGTCGGCGACCCGGCGGGAGTTGACTGTTCACGGTACGTGAGGGCGCGCTGACGTATCGTCTGATCATCTGTTGATCCGGCCGTACGATCAGGAGCCCGTTTCCATGTTGAGCACCATGGCGGACGTTCCGCTGCAGGTTGTTCGCCTGCTGGAGTGCGCCCGGCTGCGGCCCACGTCGAGCCTGGTCACCACGGCCGTCCCGGGCGGGTACCGGCAGGCGTCGTACGTCGACATCGCTGCGAACGCCGCGCGGCTCGCGCAGGCCCTGCGCGCCCTCGGCGTCCGCCCGGGGGACCGGGTGGCGACCTTCATGTGGAACAACCAGGAGCATGTCGAGGCGTACTTCGCCGTGCCGAGCATGGGCGCCGTGCTGCACCCGCTGAACATCCGGCTCGCGGCCGAGCAGGTCGCCCGCATCGCCAACCACGCCGAAGACCGCGTGGTCATCGTTGACGCCTCGCTGGTGGCGGTCTTCGCCCGGATCCTGCCGGCGCTGCGGACCGTGGAGCACGTCGTGGTCACCGGTCCGGCGGACCCCGCTGCGCTCGGGGGCAGCGCCCGGGTGGCCCTGCACGGGTACCAGCAGATCATCAGTGGCCAGCCGGACGACTACCCGTGGCCGGACGTGGACGAGCGCGACGCCGCCGCGATGGGCTACACCGCCGGTACCACCGGCGAACCCAAGGGCGTGGTGTACAGCCACCGGTCGATCTGCCTGCACGCGGTCGCGCTGGCGCACCCCGAGGCGTTCAACCTTTCTGCACAGGACACCATGCTGGTCGTGCTCCCGCAGTTCCACGTGCTCGGCTGGGGGTTGCCGTACACGGCGCTTCAGACCGGTACCTCGCTGGCCCTGCCCGACCGGTTCGTGTCCCCGCAGCCCCTCGCCGAGTTCATCGCGGCGGCGCGGCCGAACAAGGCGGCGGGGTCGCCCACGATCTGGCGCGGCCTGCTGAGCTACGTCGACGCCGAACTGGACGCCGACATCTCGTCGTTGACGGAGATCTTCGTCGGTGGCTCGGCCCTGCCCGCGTCGCTGATGCAGGCGTACGAGCAGCGGCACGGCATCGACCTGATCCACGCCTGGGGCATGACGGAGATGTCCCCCCTGGGTACAGTCGCCCGGCCTCCGGCCGGCATCGACGCCGCCCAGGCCCAGCTGTACCGGCAGAGCCAGGGCCGGTTCGTCGGCCCGGTCGACGCGCGGGTGGTCGGGTCGGACGGGGAACCTTTGCCGCACAACGGGTACAGCGACGGTGAGATCGAGGTCCGCGGGCCGTGGATCACTGCCAGCTACTACCGCGATGACCGTCCGGAGCAGTTCCACGATGGTTGGCTGCGTACCGGCGACATCGGCGCGATCAGCCCCGACGGCTACCTCACGCTGACCGACCGGGCCATCGACCTGATCAGATCGGCCGGCGAGTGGATCTCCACGCTGGAGGTGGAGAACCACCTGATGGCCCACCCTGCGGTGCGCGAGGCAGCGGTCATCGGGGTCCCCGACTCCGACTCCGGTGAGCGGCCGCTGGCCGCCGTCGTGGTCGACGAGGGGGAGCAGATCTGCTTCGCCGAGCTCCGCGACTTCCTTGCCGAGCGGGTGCTGCACTCGCATCTACCCCAGTGGTGGACGTGGCTGGCTGAGGTACCCAAGACCTCGGTCGGCAGGTTCGACAAGAATGTGCTGCGGCAGCAGTACGCCGCCGGCGAACTCGACGTGCAGCTGGCGTAGCAGTACGCCGGACGGGGCCTCAGAACGGAGCCGGGCGCGCCTGCGCTGCCGTCACGGTCAGGTCGCGTCCCACCCGGACCGCGTCGACCAGGTGCTCGTCCGGGCCGACGTAGCCGCCGGGCCAGACCACGGACCGGGTGACCCGGCCGTGCACCACCGCGCCGGCACCGATCACAGCCCGTTCGAGCTGCCCGGTCACCGTAGCGGCGGCGTCGACCAGGACGCCGCTGGGGCTCGCGGTCGCCGCCGCGTCCAGGTTCGCCGCGAGGTAGTCCAGCGGGGTACCGGTGTCCAGGTACCGCCCCGGGTACGCCACCACGCTCAGCTGACCAGCCGCCTCCGCGGGGCGCCAGACCGTGCGCACCAGGTCGCCCGGTACCGCTGGCAGCGGCGCGACGAGTCGCCACGGCAGCAGCGACAGCCCGGCGAAGAGGTACCCGCCGAACTCGCCGGTACCGTCAGTTGCCGGTACCCCGAGCAGCCGTACCGTTTCGCCGTCCCACCCGTCGAGCAGTGCGCCGAGGTCGGCTCCGGCCAGGTACGCGTCGGCGTTACCGACCAGCACCCCGCGCCCGTCCACCCATGCCTTGAGGTTGGCCAGCCCGCCCGAGGTACCCAGCGGCTCCCCGGGCTCGACGCTGAGCCAGGCCCGCTCGCCCACTGCGGCGACCACCTGATCGGCCAGGTGGCACGCGTTGACCGCGACCTGTCGGGGACCGCGCAGGCCGAGCCCGCCGACCCGGGCCAGTGCCGCGTCGAGCAGCGCCACATTCCCGACCGGGCACAGTGCCTTCGGCCGTACCGTCGTGAGCGGGCGCAGCCGCTGCCCCACGCCAGCCGCGAGCAGCACCGCGCAGACCTCCGTACCGGCCGCCCCCCCGCGCGTTTCTGCGGCCCCGCCGGGCCCGGCCGGCATCAGTCGTCCTCGGGCCGGTCGGCCAGCGGCCCGATCCCGTAGTGGCCAAGCAGTCGAGCGGTCGCCCGGTTCAACTGCGGCAGCGCGTCGAGGGGGTACCAGGCCGCCTCGTGCACCTCAGCGTGGTCCAGGTCCAGCACGCTGTCGGCGTCGACGCTGGCGTGGAACACCAGATCGATCCAGCGCCCGCCGATGTGCACGATCGCGTTGGGTACGCCGGGCCGTAACTGCTCCGGGGGTACCCGCAATCCGGTTTCCTCGGCGAGTTCCCTTGCGGCACAGGCGATCGGGCGTTCACCACGGTTCAGCAGGCCGCCGGGGATGGACCAGCCGGGGCCCGGAGGCTGGCGCAGCAGCAGAAGTCGGCCCGGGGCCGGGGCGTCGGCATCGTGCACCAACACCACGGCGCCGAGTGTGTAGCCGGGGGTACCGAGCCGGACGAGCCGGCGGCGCCATCGGGGCGGCAGTCGATAGAAGGCGCGGTAGGCGGCGCGCCGGATGGCGGGGCCCAGCTGTGCGGCGCGCGGGTGGGCGGTCACCGGCAAAGGGTACGCAACGAACCGCTCAGCGGGGGGTGTGGTCGACCGAGGCGATCAGCCGGTCGACGACGTCGGCGGCCGGGAGCCGGTGGTCGGCGACGGCGACCAGCAGGGTCTCCAGGTCCGGGAAACCGAGCTCACCGGCGAGCTTGACCAGCGGCAGATCGCTGGCCAGCCCGCGTCCGTTGTGCCGCAGGGCAAGTCCGATCGCCAGCCGGCCGACCCGGACCTTGTTCGCGATGGTCAGGTGTGGCCGGTCCTGGTCGGCGAACCAGCGGCTGATGTACAGCCGCGCATGCGGCGTCTTGACGAACGCCAGCCACTCCTTCGAAGGACCGGCGGCGGGGGCCTTGTCGTCGAAATCGAACTCGTCGCGTTGCCCCGGTCTGGTGATGATCTCGACCCGGTCGCCGTCGACCAGCGTGGACGAGAGCGGGACGAGCCGGCTGTTCAGTTTGGCCCCGATACATCGGTCGCCGATGTCGGCCGCGAGGGTGTACGCCAGGTCGACCGGGGTCGCATCGGCCGGGAGCAGCACCGGCCGGCCGGTCGAGGTGAAGACGATGATCTGGGACTCGGAGAGGTCGCAGCGCAGCGACGCGAGGAACTGCGACGGGTCGGTCGCGGCGCTCTCCCAGTCGAGCACCTGACGCAGCCACGACAGCTCGGTCAGCTCGGGGCCGGCAGCGCCGGCGCGGGAGCCGTGCGGCGGGTGCCGGAAGTTTGCCACGATGCCGTACTCGGCGGCGCGGTGCATCGCAACGGTACGGATGAGCACTTCGAGTACGTGCTTGTCGGGGCCCAGCACGGTGGTGTGCAGTGAACGGTAGAGGTTGTTCTTCGGCGAGGCCATGAAGTCCTTGAACCTGCCCGGGATCGGCCGCCACCGCCCGTGCACGGCGCCGAGAGCGGCGTAGCAGTCGGTCTCCGGCCCGTCGACCACGATCACGATGCGCGGCAGGTCGTGCGGCTCGGCGTAGCTCCCGGCCACGGTGTCCTTCCAGATCGAGTACAGGTGCCGGGGGCGGGGCACCACCTCGGCGTCGACCCGGACCTCCCGCAGCGCGCCCGTGACCTCGTCGATGACGCGGTCGAGGTAGCTGCTCCAGCCCTGGCGGTGCTCAACATAGTCGGCGATCAGCGCGTACCCGTTGGGGTGCAGCGCATGCAGGACGCAGTCCTCCAGCTCGCGCTTGAGCGCCTGGATGCCGAGCCGGTCGCAGAGTGGCACCAGCACGTCGCGGGTGGCGCAGGCGATCCGGCTGCGCGAGGCAGGAGAACGGGCGTCGAGGGTACGCATGTTGTGCAGCCGGTCGGCGAGTTTGATCACCAGTACCCGGACGTCGCGTCCGGCCGCAAGGATCATCTTGCGGAGCGTCTCGGCCTCGGCGGCGTCGCCGTAGAACATCTTGTCGAACTTGGTCACCCCGTCGACGAGCAGCGTCACGGCCGGGCCGAAATCGCGCTCCAGCGCCGGCAACGTGTAGCTGGTGTCCTCGACGGTGTCGTGCAGCAGGGCGGCGACCAGGGTCACGGTGTCCATGCCGAGCCCGGCCAGGATTTCGGCGACAGCGAGCGGGTGGGTGATGTACGGTTCGCCGCTCTTGCGCATCTGACCGCGGTGCATCTGCTCGGCGATGGCGTACGCCCGGCGCAGCAGTGCCTGGTCGCCGCCGGCGTGGACTGATCGGTGCGCCCGGATGAGGGTGCCCAGCGGATCGTTCACCGCCGGCCAGGGCAGCATGGAGCGCAGCCGTTGGGTCAACCCGCCGGTGGCCGTGCCGGGCGGCGCACCGCTGCCGGTTGCTGCGCCGCCCGCGGCGCTCGTGCCCGCTGCGGCACTGCCCGCTGCACCGCTGCCCGTTGCTGCGCTGCCCGCTGCGGCGCTGTCCGGCCGGGCGGTACCGGATGGGCTGCCGGGCGGCCCGACCGGCGCAACGGCTCCGTGCCCAGGCAGCGCGGTCACTGGCCGGGGATGCAGCTCGGGCGGGTCGAAGTAGCCGGGGTCCAGATCGGCGGGGTCGAAGTCCGGGTCGTCGAAGTCCGGCGGGTCGAAGTCGTCGGCGTCCAGATCCCGGGTGGCCAGATCCCGATCTATCAGCTCGCCCGGGTGCGGATCCGGGGCATGGTCGAGGTGTCCGCCGACGCCGAGTGCCGCGGAATCCATCGAGGACACCTCCTCACCGCTCCGATCCGGGCAAACCAGAGATGGGGGGTGTTACTAGCGTAGTGAGGTTGGCGGCCCGCGAACGGCTAATTGAGTATGTGCATTCAGGGGATCGCTCCGTCAATGGGTCCATGCCTGTCTGCGGCTTCGGCAACGGAAAGTGATTTCCGCCATGAACCGCCCCCAGCCGCGGGGGATGCCCAGCCGACCTCGTGCGGGGTACCGGCGGATCCGGTGAGCTGGACGAGGCGGGTCTCCGGGCGCTCCAGCCAGGCCAGGATCCGTTCGGTCTCCTCGGGGCTGGCGCACGGCACCGGACCTGGGCCGGGGCGCACCGTCTCGGCCGTCGCCAGCATCGCGTCCAGGGTGGGCCGCGGATGCACCCGGGGTGGCGAGCTGCCGGCAGCGGCGAGCCGGCCGTACCTGACCACGGCGATCTCCCACCCGCCGGCCGCGATCGGCCGGGCGGCCACCAGCTCGGCCAGGCCGGTGAGCGAGGCGAGCCGTTGTTGGCGCACAGCCGCCCGGCCGAACGCCACGAGCCGGCTGCGGGCCGCTGCCGCCTCTTCGTAGCGCTGCGCGCCGGCAAGGGAATCGATGCGTTCCAGCAGGCGGTGGACCACCATGCCGGGGTCGCCGGCTGTGGCAGCGTGGAACGGGGTTGCGGCGTTGCGGGAGTACTCGTCGGGGGAGATCCGGTGCTCGCAGGGGGCCGGGCAGCGCCCCAGTTCAGCCAGGGCGCACGCCGGCATGGTCGTGCGGACCGAGAGCCGGTGCGTGCACTGGCGCAGCGCGAGCGCGTCGTACGCCCCGGCCGCGGCGAGCTCGGCGGAGCGGCGGGAGGTGAAGGGACCCAGGTAGCCGGCGCCGTCCGCGCTGTCGTCGGCGAGCTGGCGGACCAGCGAGAGCCGGGGGTACGCCTCGGCGGTGAGCTTGAGCCACCACACCCGTTCGGGGAACTTCGACCGGCGGTTGTACGGCGGCTTGTGCGCCGCGATCAGCCGGAGCTCGCGCACCTCGGCCTCCAGCGCGTGCGCGCACTCGATCGACTCCACCCGTTGCGCCGCAGCGAGCATCTCGCTTATCCGCGCGCGCTTCTCCGCCGCGGTGAAGTAGCTGCGCACCCGGGTCGCGATCGACGAGCTCGTGCCGACGTAGAGCGGGCGCTCGGCGGCGTCGCGGAAGATGTACACCCCCGGCGCGTCGGGCAGACCCTCGGCCAGGTACCGCTTGCGGCGCTGAGTGGGGCTGACCGCCTTGACGAACTCCAGCGTTTCACCGAGCGTGTGCACCCGGTGCCCGCCCAGCCGCCCGATGAGCGCGTGCAGCACGTCGACCGTGGCCCGGGCGTCGGCGAGTGCCCGGTGACAGGGCTGGCGGGCCGAGCGCAGCCAGCGGGCGAGTGTGGCGAGCTTGTGGTTGGGCACCTCGTCGCGGGTGAGCACCCGGCGGGCCAGCGCAGCCGTGTCGAGCACAACCGGCCGGGGCCACGGGTACCCGAAGGCAGCACAGGCAGCCTTGAGGAACCCGGTGTCGTACGGCGCGTTGTGGGCCACCCAGACGGCATCGCGGGCGAACTCCAGGAAGGCCGGCAGCACCCGCTCGATCGGTGGCGCCGGGGCGAGCATCGCCTCAGTGATGCCGGTCAGCACCGTGATGAACGGCGGGATCGGCGCCCCCGGGTTGACCAGGGTGGCGAACTCGCCGAGCGGCTCGCCACCGCGCACCTTCACCGCGCCGATCTCGGTGATGCCGCGTCCATCCGGAGCGCCGCCGGTGGTCTCCAGATCGACGACGACGAACGTGGTGGCGAAGAGCGATCGGGCGCGCGGGTCGTCGAGCAGTTCGTCGATGGTCTGTTGCTGGTGCGCGATCAGGCGGGCGGGTCCGGAGGCAGCCACGCCGGGCACCTTACGGCCGCGGTCCGACAGTTCGCCCGCCCATCGCCGGCGGTTGCTGGCTGGCCGGCTTCGCCCGCGGGGCTGGCTGGGCCCGCGGGGCGACACTTGTCGCACGCCCGCCCCGGCGCCCGCCCCCCGATCCCGCCTCCGGCGTTCCGGCCGAGCCGTCCGGTACCCCCGAGGTGGCGTTCGCTGACCCGGTATCGGGTGAGCCGGCGCTTCCCGAGTCGGTGCGCCAGCGGGTCATCGCGCTCGCCGCCTCAGCTATCACCGGCCTGGCCGTCGACGAACTGCCGGTACCGCTGCGCCGGGTAGCCAGGTTTGCCCCGCTGCGTCGGGCCCGCCTGGGCGGCGCGGTGATTGCCACCCAGCTCGACGTCGATCCGTTGCTGCGCCAGCGGTTGGCCAGCCGGGTCCTCGACGAGGCGGGCGAGCTGGGTACGGCCATCGTCGCGGGTACCGCCCCGCCGACCGCGGATCCGGTCGAGGTGGCCGCGTTGGCGTACCTGGCCCGTCCGGACGGCTGGCGGGAGCTGGTCGAGGCGGCCGCCCGTACGGTCAGCGCCGAGGTCGTGAACGAGCAAGCCGCGCAGCGGGTCCGGGCGGTCGAGCATCGGGTCGTGCGGGCCGAACACGACCGCGCGGTCGCCCGGGTCGAGGTGGAGAAGCTGCGTGAGGAGCTGGCCCGGTTCCGTGAGGAGAGCGCGACCTTACGCGCGGAACTGCGTACCCAGGGCAAGGCGGCGCGCGAGGCGCAGGCCACCCAACGCAGGACCGCCGAACTGCTGGCCACCGAGAAGGGGCGCGCCGCGCGCGCGTCCGCCGATCACGACGCTGAGCTGCGCCGGCTGCGGGCCCGGCTGGCCGAGGCGGAGACCGCCGTTTCAGCCGCGCGACAGACCGCCAAGGATGCCCGCGCGGTCGACGACGCCCGGCTCTGGCTGCTGCTGGAGACGATCGGGCAGGCCGCGC
>OBEQ010969032.1_pt1 | contig 96687 bp, 85 predicted proteins | sample 1670901 | NCBI WGS metagenome assembly OBEQ01 (sample SAMEA104232315, study PRJEB22302) | groundwater metagenome | biome: forest; feature: aquifer; material: groundwater | place: USA | collected 2011-08-07 | depth 5.4 m | reverse complement strand
CATCAGCGGGGTCTTGCGGGCGGGTACGCCTTCATCGTCGTACCGGTAATAGCCGTTCAAGGGGATGGTTCCGGCGAACTCGCGGGTGGGATCGTCCAGGATGGTGACGAAGGGCGCGGCCAGGGATTGGTTGATCTTGGTGACGAAGGTCTGGCCCTCGTCCACGGCCTTCTGGCGATGGCCTTCCACGCGGTGGCCGAACACCTCGTGAGTGAAGACCGCGGCGGCGATGTTCTTGAGGATCACGGGCCCGACGAAGGTTTCCATGACGGGCGCCGTGCGTAGGGTATCCAGACGGCGCAGCAGCAGCTCGGTGGCCTGGGCCAGGCTGTCGTAGGGAAAGTCCAGCGGCACTTCCTTGAAGAAGAAATCCTTGGTGAGCCAGAGGATCATACCGTCCTGGGCCTTGGTCTCAACGTAGATGCCGATGTTCCCGAGGATTTCGGTATGGCAGAGTGACGCGCCTTCGGAAGAGAGGAACAGCTTGCGCACCTTATGGAAATTGAATTCGATCTGGCTGGAATAAAGGTGCGGCTTATTGGCGAACAGCAGGGAAGCCTTGCGGATGCGGGCGTAGAGGCTGTCGATCGCTTTGCGATCCGGAGGCAGCTTGAGAGGCGGATCGCAGAAGCGCACCGGCGTGGAGGCCGCGAAGTCGAGGCCGGTGTCATCCTCGGCGGGCCGCACGTCCACGTTCGCCTTGATCTTGATGAACTGATCCTTGGCGGCTCGGAAGGCGAAGTCCGTCGCGACCTTAAGGGCTTGCTCCGCGGGCTTGCCTTCCGGTTCGTAGGGCAGGCGCACGTTCTGGTAGCCTTCCCAGGCGGTGAAGTCGAGATTGTCCCGCATCGGATGGGTGTTGTCGAACTTGCCCGTGCCCACGCGCGCTTCCACTCCCAGGTAGCGGGTCACCCCGCTCTTATCCTCGATGACGCCGCCCTTGTTGACGAGGTAGCTATGGTAGATGGTGTCATTGATGCGATAGGCGAGGAAGTAGGGTTTGATGGAGTCGGACTTGCGGAGCGTGGCCAGGTATTTGTCCAGGCGTTCGCGGTAGAAGGCCAGGCGCTTGTCGGTCTTGCCTCCCGCCGCCTCCGGGTCTTTCGCGTCTTGTTCCGAATGGGCTTCGGCGGAAGGTTTCGCCGGCGGTCCGGCGTCTTTGGCCCAGATCGCTCCCAGGGCCGACAACGTCACCATGGCGATCAATGCGGGAAGCCGCGAGACAAAACCCTTGCGGAAGGAGAATCGGGAAAGGGGATGGCGTTGGTGGGAATTCATGCAGCCTTGGGGAAAATCTACTATTCTCGGCGCGGTTCAAGCACGCTTATTCGGGGTATTCGCTTCGGCGGTCCTAGCGGTTGAGCCGGAATGGAAAAGCGGATGCGTAGCGATGAAATCCGACAGAGAAAATCCGTCCCGGGATCGCTTCCAACGGCCGAAGCCGGGACGATCGCGGAGGCGTTCCCGCGCACCGTTCAGATCGAGGGCGTCCTGATTCATCCTCACGGCCGCGCCGATGCGCTCCAGATGATCCGCCAGGTATTCCTGTTCCGATTGCCCCGGCGTGGGAACCAGGATTGCGGCCTGGGCGCCCAAGCCCGCCAATTCCATCACCGTCGAATATCCGGAACGCGCCACCACCATTCCCGCGCCCGCGAATAGATGCGCAAGTTCGTTCCCGGGCAAATGCGCGAATTCGGTCAACGCTCCTGGGCCGATAGAGCCGATCGATTCCGCCGCGCCGTGGCCCTCTCCGGGCAATCCGCGCACCAGGACGCGCGTGCCTTGCAAGCGTGTCATTTGCTCCCGGAGGGCCTCTTCAAACAAGGTGCGCTGCGGTTCCGGTCCGCTGACCACGGCGAGAATGTCCACTTTGGCGTCCACCCTGGGACCCCCTTCCCCATCGACCGCGGCGAAGCGCGACAAGGGTTGGATGAACTCCAGGTTGTCCGGCCCGCCGGCATTTCCGCCCCCGTGGCTCAACTCCCCCGATAGCGAATCCGGTCCGGGAAAATCCGGCACCCAAACCCGATCGAAGGCGCGCAAACGCCGACGGTTCAAGGCCAGCAGCAATCGTTCGGCCCAGGCGGACCCGGGAAACCGCCCCGGCACCCGGATGAACACCTGATGGGTGATGAAGATGCCGGGAATCTCACGCGGAAGCACGCCGTAGCGGCCGTCGGAGATGACCAGATCGGCGGGGTGCGCGGCCAGGATGTCCCGGAGGCGTCGGGAATCCGCGCGCATGCCCAGCAACACCCCCGGCAATTGCCACAGCATCATGGGGAGAAAATACCGCGGCGAACGGGAGTAACGCACGTTATACCCGGGAAAATCGAAGACGTCCAGGTCCGGAAATTCGGAGCGTAGGAGCCTAAGACCGCCTCCGGTGGCGCCGATGCGCACCTGATGGCCGTTCTCCCGGAGGGCGCGGACGAGCGGAACGCAGCGGGTGGCGTGGCCAAGACCCCAATCCAAAGGGCAGACGAGGACCCTCATTCGGGACCGGTTGCGCCGGACGCGGAGGCTTCAGGGTGGCCCGGGCGGGTTGCGGGATGCGGCCAAACCTGCCGGTGGCGGCAGACGGATTCGAGCATGCGGTGGACGGGTCCTTCGACCCCGGCGAGATAGGCATCCGGTCGGTTGCGCCACAGATCGCGGACCCGGTCGAGATGATCACCAGGGAGGTTCTCCGGCCGGACTGAGTTATGCGCGTGATACGGTAACTCCAGCGTGACCATGGCGGGCCGGGTGCCGTCCGGATAGATCAGGCCGTTGCCGCACCATTGGCCCAGCGACCCGTGGCAGATTGCGGAATCCCCCGCTTCCGGACGATGGACGCGCAACCGGTATGGCCTTCGCTCCATCGGGGTCAGGACCTCCCACATACCCGCGGCCATGGCCGTGCTTTGGGGGCCGTCCGCGTCGATTTCGGAAAGGGCCCAATGCAGGCTCACGATCTTGGCGGGCCGATAGGACAGGATGTAGGCGTGCAGGGCCTGGGTTTCGGGTTCGGAAAGGGGAACGCGTCCCGGCGGCTCCACCGAATCCGGATTCCATTGGTGGGAAAAATTGCGGTTGAGATCCACGCCGCGGCCGTTGTATCGGGAATCGGCGGAGTGTCCGTCGGGATTATGCAGGCTCAGGATGGCCAAGGGGGTTTTGATTGACCCGGATTCCAGATGCGCGGCGGCGAAGTTCTCCAGGATGGATACGGTGGCGCGCTCATCTCCATGGGTGCCGCCGATCAGCAGGGTGCTGAATCGGGTGGCTTCGGCTTGCGCGAGATCGGGTGTTCCAGAAGAGTGGGGGCGGGCATGCAAGGGGCAGTTGGAAAGCAGGATCAAATCCCGGCCTTCCACCGATCGGCCTATGATTTCACGCATGGCTATCCCCGGCATTCCAGAGCCATAATATCATAAAAAACCGGACTTCGCGAAGCGCAGATTCCAATCTATCTATATTCATCCTTCAAACGATAGACGGCATGATACGCATCTACCACATCGGCAAATCCCTTCATCCGAAACATGTATTCCGCATATCCCGGGCCCCCCGCCCCCAGGTGGACAACGTCTACCTTGTGCTCGAACAGGACGGCGTATTAGGCTATGGCGAGGCCTCCCCCAATTCCTTTTTCGGCGAAAACCATCTCGACGTCCAGATGACGCTGGCGGGCCTGCCGGATTTTTTCCGGCGGCAGACCTTGGCGGACGTGGACGATATCGGGCGCATCTGGAACGAAGTGTGGGAACATGTCGCGCCGTCGCGGGCCTGCCAATGCGCCGTGGATGTGGCCTTGTGGGATTTGCATGCCAAGCTTGTCGGCAAGACGGTGGTGGCATGCGCCGTCGGTAAGCCCGCGCGGGCCATCCCCACTTCGGCGACATTGGGCATTTGCCCGCGGGAGGAATGGCCGCAACGGATTGGCGAGGTCGCGGAGTTCCCCGTGATCAAAGTCAAGCTCGACGCCCGCTTGGACACCGATCTCATCGCGGCCATCCGCTCCCGCACGCCCGCCGCGGTGCGCGTGGACGCCAACGGGTCCTGGACCGGACTCGATATCGCCGCCATCAGCGGCCGCCTGTTTGATCTCGGCGTCGAGTTCATCGAACAACCCCTGCCGCCTTCCGAGGACGCGCGCATGGAAGCCGTCCTCCGCGCCTCCAGCCTGCCCATCTTCGCGGACGAAAGCTGCGCCGGGCCCGAGGATGTCGCGCGATTGCCCGGCAGCTTCTCCGGTTTCAACATCAAACTTGTAAAATGCGGCGGCATCACCCCGGCCCTTTCCATGCTCCGGGAAGGCAGGCGTCTCGGCCTCAAGGTGATGATCGGTTGCATGCTGGAAAGCAGCCTGTTGATCGCCGCGGGCGCAGTAGCGGCCCAGGAGGCGGACCATGCCGATCTGGACGGAAGCTGGCTGCTGCGTGACGATTGCTTCGAAGGACTGGAAATCGCCCAAGGCCGCATCCAGCCAAATTCACGGCCGGGATTGGGGGTAAAACCGGTAGACCCCGGGGTGTGATCCAAAGAGAAGTCAAAGTGCAAAATTGAAGAGTCTCGGCAGCCTTAGCCAGTGGAAAAAGCCGCAGGAAATCCTCAAAATCCTTCGGCAATATTCTGCTTTCCCACCCATTTTGCACTTTGCACTTTGACTTTTGAGCTCTTGGGCCTGGAAGCCTTGAGTATATTAAACCGGAGGCCCGTATGAACCCACTCACCCTGCTCGAACGCGGCGATGAACGCCTGACCCGGAAAGCCGGCCGCATACTCGATATCGCCGATCCTGAATTCCAGACCTTCATCGACGAACTCATCCGCTGCGGCCATGACAACCTCGGCGTCGGCATCGCCGCGCCCCAAGTGGGAAAATCCCTGCGCCTCTTCATCATGGCCGCCAAGCCGTCGCCACGCTACCCGGCCGCCCCCGCCATGGAACCCACCGCTATCATCAACCCGGAAATCCTCCGCGTCTCGGATGAAATGGAAACGGGCTGGGAAGGCTGCCTGAGCGTGCCCGGATTCCGGGCCAAGGTCCCCCGGCATCTGGAAGTGGACGTGGCCTTCACCGATCGGCAAGGGGTAGCGCGCACGGAACGGTTCAACGGATTCACCGCGCGCCTGTTCCAGCACGAGTTCGATCATTTGGAAGGGATCCTCTATCCGGAACGCCTGGAAAAAGGCGAATCCCTGATCTCTCTCGAGGAATTTACCGCCCAGACCGGCATCGTCGTTCCGCGCTGACCCTTGTCTTCCGACGGAGGCGCGCTTCCCGACGCTGGCCCGGGCGAAGGCTCGTCTTTACCTAGCGCGAATCCAACTGGTTCCTCACCTTACGGACCAGATCCATGGGCGCGAACGGCTTCCTCAGGAAAGCCAGGCCTTCCTCGATGACGCCCTGATGGACGATATCCCGATCTACATATCCCGAAATATACAAGACCTGGATTCCGGGCAGCAGGCCAAGCACCTCATCGGCGAGTTCCCGGCCGTTCATTCCCGACATCACCACGTCGGTCACCAGCATGCGGATTTCCCCTTCGTTGCCGGGCAAAGTCCCGCCGCGCGCAGCCGCCTCGGCGGCCAGGCACAACGCATCCGCGGCGTTCGCGGCCTCCAGTACGCGGTAGCCCTTGCGCTCCAGGGTTTCGCGCAGAAAGCCGCGCACGGTCTTTTCATCCTCCACCACCAGGATGGTTTCGTTCCCTTCCGCGGAGGTATCCGGAGTCATATCCAGCTTGCGCGCCGGGCGCGGCGCTTCGTGGGTGGCGGGCAGGAAGATCCTGAATGTGGAACCCCGGCTGGGTTGGGTCTCAACGGACAAGTGGCCGCCGCTCTGGTTAATGATGCCGTACACCGTGGCCAGGCCCAGTCCCGTGCCCTTGCCTTGATCTTTGGTCGTGAAAAAGGGTTCGAACAGATGGAAGCGGGTTTCATCGTCCATGCCGCTGCCGGTATCGGAAACGCCGAGCATGACGTAACGCCCGGGTAACATGCCGTCCAGGGGAGGGTCATCGGCCGGACCCAGTTCCAGGTTCCGCGTTTCCACTTCCAGCCGCCCGCCTTCCGGCATGGCGTCCCGGGCATTGATGGCCAGATTCATCAGCACCTGTTCCATCTGGCCCATGTCCGCCTTCACGAGCCACAGGGGTCGATCGCCGATCGTACGGATCTCCACATCCTCGTCGATCAGGCGCCTCAGGAGTTTTTCCATATTGGCCGCCATATCCCCAAGATTCACCACCGAAAGGGAAAGCATCTGTCGGCGGCTGAATGCGAGCAATTGCTGGGTCAGTTCCGCGGCCCGTTCTCCAGCCGCTTTGATTTGGGCGATGTCGTCCCGGGCCGGATCCGCTCCGCCCGATTTCATCAACGCGAGATTGCTGTAACCGATGATGGCGGTAAGCAGGTTGTTGAAGTCATGGGCCACTCCTGCCGCGAGCCTTCCAATGGCTTCCATCTTTTGCTTCTGGGCAATGTCTTCGGCGAGAAGATGTTTCTGCTTTTGCAACGCCATTCACCCTCTTCGGCGGACGGTACGGACCTATGGGGATAACTATTCCTTTTCCGGGCGCACCCGCATAAAATTCTTCGCAAACATCGGGGGGAAACCGCAATGACCCGGTAAAACCCAGCACGGTGCGGCTATAGCCAGGGCCTTTATTCCCTGAAATCAGGCCTGAGGGAAGGATTGAATCGAAGTAAAGCGGAGGATGCGGAAAGGAATCCGGGTGCCCATCCCGGACGTCTGCGCTGACCGGTGCGGTCTAATCTTGGGTGCTCATCCCGGTTGGCGGCAGACTTTGACACGGCACATAGTCTTGATGCCTACCGTTGCTACTTTCGTCCTGGCGGGGTTCAGCTCGCCTCCATTGCGTGAGGTCTGCGCTTTCCAGGATGAGCAGACCCAATATACCTAACGGAGGCGCAGTCACCAAGTCGTAGGACCCGCCGCTCGCAAGGAGAAATGCCATTTTGACGCCTAACTGGATTCCCCCAAGCCTTATTCTCGAAGGACGCCACGTCCGCCTTATCCCCCTGCAACCAGGGCATTCGCCGGAACTGTACCGGGCGGGCGCTGATCCGGCCCTCTGGCGGTTCGTTCCCATCCGCATCGATTCCCAGGCGGACATGGATCAGTATGTCCGGACCGCTTTAACCTCGCGCGACACCGGGGATAGCCAACCTTTCGCCGTCACCGGCCGTTCCGATGGCCGGATCCTCGGGTCCACCCGCTTCTACTCCATGTCCCGTCCGAACCGGAACCTGGAAATCGGTTATACCTGGTTGGCCCCGGCGGTATGGAGATCCCCCGTCAACACCGAGTGCAAATTCCTGCTTTTGCGATACGCCTTCGAGACCCTGGGATGCCTGCGGGTGGCCTTGCGCACCGATGTGCGGAATCTCCGTTCCCGCGCCGCCATCGAACGCCTGGGGGCGCGTCAGGAGGGCATCCTCCGCAAGCACATGATCCTGCCCGACGGTCACGTGCGTGATACGGTCTACTATTCCATCACCGACGAGGAATGGCCTGCCGTGAAGATCGGTCTGGAGGAGAAGATGGCCGAGAAGCCGGATGGCGGGATAGACGCAGCAGGCGCTTGAATCATCTCCCATGGGGCAACGTGCCGGGAACAAAAGGATCAATTTTCCGGTAAATCCCCCAGCAACGCTTCCGGTAACTGCTCTTCGGTTTCCCGGGACTTGCTGCGCTTGCGCAAGTCCTGGAAAAAGGCCCGGATCAGATCCAGGCATTCCTCGCCCAACACTCCGCCGACCACTTCGATTTCCCGGTTGAGGGGATTACCGTTGAGGATGTCGTAGGCCGAGCCCAGGGCGCCCAGGCGCTTGTCCTTGGAACCATAGACGACCCTGGAAATGCGGCCGTTGAGGATGGCTCCGGCGCACATGGGACAAGGCTCCAAGGTCGCGTACAAGGTGCATCCGTCCAGGCGCCAATTCTCCACGGCGCTGCTGGCCGCGCCCATCGCCAGGATTTCCGCGTGGGCGGTGGGATCCCGCAGGGTCTCCATGTGGTTGCGCCCGCGGCCCAGGACTTTGCCGTCCTTGACGATGACGCAGCCGATGGGCACCTCGCCCTCTTGGTAGGCGCCATGGGCTTCGCGCAGGGCCTGGCGCATGAAGTGTTCGTCGTTGGGCGGGGTCAGTATCACTGTGGTCTTTCGGGGAGAATGCAAAATGCAAAAGTCAAAATGCAAAAGTCAAAAGTGAAGACGGGAACGGCTAGGTATTGCGGCGGCGGAGAAATCTTCATTTTGCATTTTAACTTTTGCATTTTGACTTTTGACTTCTACCGGACATAGCCTTCAATTATAGAACACAAGCCGGTTTCTACCCGTTTCCTTCGCCCGGTACAAGGCCTTGTCCGCCTTCTCCAGGATCTCCCTGCCATGCCGCGAGTCCGTAGGATACATCGCCCCGCCGATGCTCATGGTGACCTGGAAGCGTACAGTGCCGGCCTCGAAGACCTTGGCCGCGATGCTTTCCCGGATGCGCTCGGCGGTCTCCCCCGCCTTGGCGCGATCGGTATCCGCCAGCATGCAGACGAATTCCTCGCCGCCGTAACGGGCCATCAGATCCGTGGCGCGGATGTTCTGGGAGATGATCTTGGCCACCTCTTTCAGCACCTGATCGCCGACGGGATGACCGTAGGAATCGTTGACCTTCTTGAAAAAGTCGATGTCCATCATGAGTACGGCCAACTGGTGGTCGTAACGTTGCGCGCGCAGGATTTCGTTCAGGAAGCGTTCCTGGAAAGTACGATGGTTCTCTACACCGGTAAGGCCGTCGCGGCTGGCGAGTTGTTCCTTCTCCTGATACAGGCGCGCACGCGACAAGGCGAATCCGGCCGCGCGGGCGATGGTGGAAAGCATGTTCTGATGGTGCTCGGAGAAGCGGCGCGAACGCACGGACTCGACCATCAGGGCCATGTCCACGCCCTGATCCGTGGGAACCGAAACCGCCAGCATGCTGGCCATGTGGCCGTGGGCTTTTTCTTTGGGGCTGAAGCGCGGCACATGCGGCGTGGGCGGGAAGACGCGGTTGACGATTTGTTCCTTCTCGAAGACCAGGGCCACCAGGCCTTTTTCGGAAAGGGAAAAGGCGAATCCCTGGAGGTCCTTCTCGTCCTGGCCGATGCAGCTGACGATGCGGGCCTCATCCCCGTTGCGGACCACGCGCTCCACCACCATGAAGCGGTCCCCTTCCAGGCATTCGGCCATGTAGTTCTGCACGTGGGTCACGATGTTCTCGACCGACATGTTCTCCAGGAACTTACGCTGGTAATTGGTCAGGGCCGCGAGCTGTTCCTTGTGATAGGCATGCTCGAAGGCCATGTAGGCGTGATACGCGAGATGCCCGAGCAGATTGGCAAGGGCATCCAAATGTTCGATGGTATGGGCGTCGAAGGCGTTCTCGCGCGTGCTGTCCACGATCACGGCGCCGCGCCGCACGCCTTTGACGAGGATGGGAACCCCGGCCAGGGATCGGATATTGTCGTGGCCGGAGTAATAATGGAGCTGGGTGGAATCGGCGACGATGTCCCCTTCCAGCACGCGGCGCACGCCTTCCTTGTTCAACTGGCCCACCAGGCCCTGGTTGCTGTTGAGAATCGCGCCCGCGATCACGGATTCGCTTTCCGTCAGCCAGGCGCGGAAATACAGGCCGTCGGCTTTGCCCGGAAACAGGACCGCGTAGGTATGTCCACCGGGAACCGATTGCTTCAGGAGCGCCAGGCCGTCGAAGATGGCGGCGTCGATATTGTCCTCGAGTTCCCGCAGGGCGAGCTTGCGGTTCTCGCGGGCCTGGGCCTCATTGCCCGCCATCGCGATGTCGCCTTTGAGAAAGGCACGGGTGGTATCGTTGCGACGCTCTTCCGTGGAGGTTTCCGCCGCGGAGGTTTGCGGAATCACGGCGGTCTTGCGGGTGGATGACCCTCCGGATTTGCGCCCTTGGGTCCGACCGGTCCAGGCCAAGGCCACACAGGCCGCGGCCGGCACGAACGATAGCCTCCAGGTTCCGCCCAGGAAACCCGTTCCGGCGAAGAGCCCGGCCAAAAAGAGCCAGACCCCGTTCACACGCGGGCAGCCTTCCAGAGGAGCAGGAAACCGAGGGGAGCGAAGATGAGATTGCCCAGCCAGGCGCCCACTACAGGGGTGAGGCTTCCGTTCTGGCCCATCACCAGGCCGATGCGGAGGGCGACATAGTAGAGGAAGGTGATGAGGAGGGCGATGCCGAAATTGCGGGCCAACCCGGACTTAACCGTGTTCACGGCCATGGCCGTGCCGATCAGGGCCATGAAAAGGTTGACCAGGCTGCTGGAAAACCGGAAGTGGCGTTCGGTCTCCAGGATGCGCGAAGATTCCCCAGAGCGTTTGAGGATGGCGATGCGGCGATCCAGTTCCTTGATGGCCATCTCCTCGGGATAGGAGCGATCGTCCAGCAGGTCCTTGGGCTTGTCTTTGAACTCCGGGAAGCGCATCTCCTTGAAGGGCCGGGCTTCCAGGTTTCCGTCCTTGAAGGCGCGGCGGGTCCCGTCCTTTAAAACCCAGGCGTCCTTTTCCCAGGCCATGGCGCGGGCGTCGATGCGCAAGGCCATGGGCCCATGCTTGGGTTGGGAGATGACCGTGATGCCCTGGCCCGTATTGCGATGGCCGGAATAGAAATCGAAGTAGAGGATGGTCCCGTCCGAAGCCGTGTAGAGGTAGTTGAACTTCTCCAGCGGATCGCCGCCGGATTCCCCGTCCTGGGATTTGGGTTCGTTGATTTCATATCTGCGGTGGTTCGCGTCCGGGAGAATGGCGTCCTCGAACCAGAACATGACGCCGCTCATGACCAGGCCGAACAGGAGGATGGGCATAATTATGCGCGTGACCGGGATGCCGGCGGCGCGCAAGGCTACCAGTTCCAGATGGCGCGACATGTTGCCGATCGAGAAGACCGCGGCGAGGAGCATGGCGATGGGCAGGACCAGGTAGATGATATGGGGCAGGAAATCGAGATAGTACTGTCCCACCTCCTTGGGGCTGCGGCTCAGCCAGATCTTGGTGTTGCCCACAAAATCGATGACGATGAAGATGACGGCGATGGAGCCCACCGTCAGAATCAGCAGGCCGAGGAAGCCCTTCAGCACGTGCCAGGTATGGATCTTCACGCCGGCTTCCCCCGCTTCTTCCAGACCAGGCTGAGGATTTTTTGCGGCAGGGAGACATTGTTCAGGTAATTCTCCCGCGCCATGCGGAAGACCAGGAACAGTCCACCCGCCCCGACGATGATGTTGGGCGCCCACATGGCGACCCACGGCTGGATGATCAACTTGTCCGCCAGCACTTCGCCCCGGAACATGCAGATCCAATACAGCAGGTAGAAGGCCACGCTGTAGACGACGCCGGTGCCGATGCCGCCGCGCCGGGCCATGATTCCCAGCGGCACGCCGATGAATACGAAGACCAGGCAGGCCACGGGGATGGAGAACTTCTTGTGGATTTCCACCATGAACTGGTTTATCTCCTTCAGCTCGTTCTCCTCGCGGCGTTCATAGCGCTCGATCAGGTACATCTTGTCCTTTTCCTGGCGCTTCACTTCCGCGTAGGCCAGGGTGCCGATCGGATCGTCCTTCCACCACTTCCCCTGCAGCAGGCGGGGCGGCACGTCTTTGACCGTATCCGCCGACAGGACGATGTCCAGCGCGTGCAATTCGTCGAAAATCTTCTCCCGGTATTCCGCGCGCAGAGCCGTCAAGCGGGTATCGCTGGCCTTGACGATGCCGTACATGTCCTGGATGGACATTTCCCGGTCCGTGCGGTAGGAGCGCGCGTGCCGTTCCAAGGAGGCGTCCACATTGTCGATGGCCACGTCCTGGGTGCGGAAGCGGACGCGCACGTAGTTGGCCGTCTCCTTGGGATCCACGAAATGGTTTTCGCCCCCCTGCAGATGGATGACGATGCTTTTTCCCCCGTTGGCGTATTCCATGGAGGCGCTGTCCGCATAGGTGTACCGCAGGGGTTTGCCGGCCTCGACATTGTAGATGCGCACGCCGCCCAGTTGTCCCGTGGCCTGGTCCAGACGGTCGATCCAAATCAGGTAGTTTTCAAAATCCCGGATCAGTGTCTTGGGTGTGATCAGGGCGGTCGGCTTCTTTCGGCCGATGTCGTTGCGGAGGGCCGCGGCGCGGAAGTTGGCTTCCGGCAGAATGTCGTTGTTGAAATACACCAGCCCCACGCCCAAGAGACTCGCCACTATCATCACCGGCAACATCGCCTTGAAGGGGGATATTCCCAGGGCCTTCATGGCCGTGACCTCGTTGTCCGATGAGAAGCGGCCGAAAGCCATCAAGGTGGCCACCAGGACCGCCATGGGGATGGACAGGGCCAGCATCCAGGCCAAGTTCAACACCAGGATTTCCAGCACCACGCGCCAGCCCAGGCCTTTGGACAGAATGGACGAGAGGATGCGGATCAGGAAGTCGACGAGGAAGAGGAATGTTATGACGAACAAGGCGTAGAAGAAAGGAGCGATATGCTCCTTCAGGATATACCTTGCGAGTATCATTTCAGTTGAATATACTACATCTTAAAGTGGGTAAACAGGATTACGACATAAGATGAGAAATGGGAACCGGATACCGTTGAAATTCATCGCGATCGCCTTGGCCGCCGGTTCCGCCGCCTTCATCCTTGGCGGCTGCGCATCCAACACCGTCCATCACGCGGGCGACCCCTCCCTTCCTGAAATCGACGTGCTCCAGTTGAAGGAGAACTCCGACGAAGCACTGAAGCTGGCACAGGAGAATAAGCTCCAGTTGCAGACCCTGGAGACCAAGGTCCGGGAACTGGAATCCCGCATCTCGGCCATGGGCGACGAACTGGCCAACCTTCCCGTCAACAAGCTCGATGAGCTGACCCAGCAGATGGCGCTGATGACGGAACAGCTGCGTGGCCTGGAAGACCGGCTCGCGAAACCCGTTCCGGTTCCGGTCAAGAAGGAGTTGGCCACCTTTAGCCCCACCAGCCTGGACACCTCGGCTGTCAAGACCGCCTCATCCGCCAAGGGGGATGAGGGCAAAGGAGGCGGTAAAGCCGGCGCCAAAACCGGCAAGAATACCCCGCGCAAACCTCCCGCTTCCGAAGCGGAAGCCCAGTTGTACAAGAAGGCCTTCGATCTGTATTACGGCCGCGACTATGCGAGCGCCATTTCACGATTCGAGGAACTTCTGGCTAAGTTCCCCACCAGCACCTACGCCGATAATTGCTTTTACTGGATCGGGGAATGCCAATTCGCGCAAGGCAACTTCGCCAAGGCCATCACCGCCTTCCGTAAGGTTTTCGCCTTCCCGGAAACTGAAAAAGCCGACGACGCTCAATTGAAGTTGGGCTATTGCTACCTGCGCCTGGGCGACAAGAAGCAAGCTGCTGAGGAATTCAAAAAAGTTGTATCTTTGTACCCCGATAGTGAATATACCGAACGGGCTAAGGAGGAATTAGCCAAACTGGAGTGAACGGGGCATTTTTCGACCCAAACCTCCCATTCTTCCGGGCCTTTTCCATTGCTGTTGGCTTATGTTCGAACCTTGAAATCGGGGCCCAAATGCCTTTTTCCGCTGAGTCTGATTTGAACCGTACTGCCCTTCCTGCCGTGCGCCCGAACCATCCCCATTCTACCTTCGGCATATCCGGCTTCGGTGCGGTGGCCGCCCTCGGCGTTGTTGCTCTCCTGGCCTTATCGGCCTGCTCGTCGAGCAAGAAGCTTACCCAGGAAGAAGGCTGCCAGGAAAAGTGGGATAAGATCAAGCCCAAGTTCGAGAAGAAGAAGTACGTACAGACCAAGGAAATGCTTTCGGATCTGGTGACCACCTGCCCCGGTTCACCTTTCACCGAAGAAGCCATGTTCGACCTCGGGGAAGCCCATTACAATCTGGAAGAGTGGGAAGAAGCGGAGTCGGAATACAACTCCTTCCTCAAGGACTTTCCGTCCTCCAAGAAATACGGAGAAATCGTCCGCTACCGCATCGCCCAGGCTTCCGGCAAGCAGACGGAAATCCCAGCCCGCGATCAGAGTAAGACCCTGGAAGCCATCGTCGCTTACGAGAACTTCCTCAATGAGTATCCGGACGGCGCCCGCGCCGACAGCGCCAAACTTGAACTCGATAAACTGAGGGATCTGTTGGTCGCCAAGCAACTGATGATCGCCCATCTCTACAGCCGAATGGACGAGCCCCTGGCCGCGGCCATCTACTACAAGAACATGTTGAAGGAGTTCGGCACCCGCGTCAATCAACGGGATATCAACCTCAAGCTGGCGGAATGCTATATCACCATGCTCCAATTCGACGAGGCGGAGACCTACCTGAGCAAGTTCGACGGCATCGCCAAGGATGATCCGTTCAAGGACAAGGTAAAGGCCGCCTACCAGAAGCTCGAAAAGGCCCGCACCAAGCTGGCCCGGGACAAGAAGGAAGAACAGGAGCAAGGCAAGCGCCAGGAAGCGATGTGAAGTACTGCATTTTCGGCGGTTCCTTCGATCCTCCCCATGAGGGCCATCGTCATTTGGCCCGCACCGCCTTCACCTCCCTGCAACTCGACCGCGTCTTCTGGGTTCCCGCTCAGGATCCTCCCCACAAAACCCGTCCCGGACCCCCCTTCCACCAGCGCGTGGCCATGACCCGACTGGCCATCGCCGCCATGAGTGGGCATTCCGTTTCCGATCTCGAAAACCACTTGCCGAGTCCTTCCTATTCGCTCAATACCATCTTGGCCATGAAGGCGGAATACGGGGCGGAACACGCCTGGCATTTCCTGATCGGCGCGGATAATTGGGCCATCTTCCCTTCCTGGCATCGCCCTCAGGATGTGCTCAAGGAAGTGACTTTGGTGGTGTATCCCCGCAAAGGCGACTTACTCGGAACCTTGCCCGACGGCGTTATGCGCCTGGACGTGCCTGAAATCCCCGGAGAATCCCGCGGCATCCGCGCCGCGATCGCCGCCACGGGGAATTTGGAAAAGGCCGGCGTGCTGCCGGAAATCCGCGGCTACATCCGCGAACAGGGCTTGTATGGATTCGGAAAAGGATCCGGACCGGGAACCGGCAAAGCGGATGCGAATTAATATGCCGGGGATACGCGTCGTAAGCTCCCACGCCCGTTTGCGTCGAACCTTCCTTACGGGAGCGCTTTCGCTTTCCGCATGGGCGGGGTTCTCGGGAATCTTCGCGGTCTCAGCCTCCGCTCAATCCGCCGACTCCCTGCCCGCCTTTCGACCGGATTCCGTCAACCAGAATCCCTTCAAAAAGGTCGAGGCCGGCCCCTCCCCCTTCTCGGCCGCAACCGCGGCGTCGCCCAAATCCGGATCCGACAGTGCCGCGCCCGATACCGTAACGGACCGGTTACTCAAGCGCCGTCCCGCGGTTTCCGTCTACCTGGGGGTGGACTTCATGGATTTCGACGCCAAGGAGACTTTCAAGGCCGGCCTGCAGGCCCGTCTCGCCCAGGACAGTCTGAAACTGCTTCAGGATTACGAATCCGTGCACCTGGCCTTCCCTATCGGCATCCAGGCGGTGTTGCCCATCAGCGGCTACCTGGATCTGGTCGCAAAGACGCATTCGTACTGGTATAAGCAGACCGCCGTGCTCGGCGATGCCGCGTCGAATCATGCCGGGGATGAGTGGTACGCCGTGCAATCCAATCTGGCGGGTTTGGGCCTCCGTTATTACATCCCCCCCACCTTCCTTTCCGTCACCGGCGGACTCAGCCTCTATGCCCAAGGCGTCCTCTTCTGGAATCTGGGAAACGCGGAAATCTATACGCCTTACGGCAGCGCCCGCGCGGACTTCGAACCGTTCGGATCGGGATACGAGATCGTCTTCGGCCTGCAGCATGCCTTGACGGGACCGTGGCAGGTCACCGGATCCCTGGGTTTCCTGCATCAGGATTATTCCTCCGGGTCCGCATGGAGCGACATCATGGTCTATGCGGTGCCGGCAGGGAATGTCCATTGGGGCAGCTCCGCGATTCAGGCCTCCTTGAATCTCTGGTACCATTTTGGCGTGGTTTCCCCGGCGGCAACCCCATCCGCCGCCCAGGTGCCTCCGGGCCCCGTACCCACCGGGCCTGCAACGGGATCCTCTTCTCCGCTTCCGCCCGTTTTACCCACAGCCGCCCCCGTGGACTCGACCCGCCATTTTTAAGCCTACTGCCCAACCTACGGGTTTGCTCCGGCCGCAATCAGCATGTCCGTAGTCCAAGTCCCGCGGCGAATTCCGCTTCCTGCAAATTGACGCCCCACCCCCGTAGGGCTATTTTTGACCCATGAGCAATCCCGTCACCTCGAGCCCTCCGCCCATCACCGAAATCCCCCTGTTTTCCCGGGGCAAAGTGCGGGATGTCTATGATTTGGGGGACAAACTCCTGATGGTCGCGACCGATCGACTTTCGGCCTTCGACGTGGTGTTGCCGACCCCCATTCCGGACAAAGGCGCCATCCTCACCCAGCTCTCCGTGTTCTGGTTCAACCATCTGGGCGTGCCCAGCCATTTCCTCTCCGCCGATCTCAAGGATCTGCCCGCCTCCCTCGATCGCCACCGCGATTATCTGCGCGGCCGCTTCATGCTCGTGAAGAAGGCCAAGCGCTTCGACGTGGAATGCGTGGCTCGCGGATACCTGGTGGGATCCGGATGGAAGGATTACCAGGCTACCGGTGCTGTATGCGGTCATGCCTTGCCGCCGGGGCTGAAGAACAGCTGCAAGCTGGAACCGCCCCTGTTCACTCCCGCCGCCAAGAACGACATCGGCCACGACGAGAACATCGACTTCAAGACCATGACCGCCATGGTCGGCGCTGCGGACGCGGAACGCCTGCGCGCCCTGACCCTGGATATCTATTCCCGCGCTCGCACGTACGCGGCCACCAAGGGCGTCATCATCGCGGACACCAAGTTCGAATTCGGCGTGGTGGACGGCAAGACCATCCTCATCGATGAAGTGCTCACCCCGGACTCCTCCCGCTTCTGGCCGGCGGCGGGCTACTCCGAAGGCCGCGAGCAGGAAAGCTTCGATAAGCAATACGTGCGCAATTATCTCAACACGCTCGACTGGGGCAAGACCTATCCCGGTCCCGAGCTGCCCGCGGAGGTGGTGCAAGGCACCCGCCGCAAATACCTGGAAGCCTTCGCGCTTTTGACTGGAAAGGAATTTCGTGAGTAAGAAGACAGCCTTATTGAGCGTTTCCGACAAGACAGGACTGCTGGAGTTCGCCCAGGCCCTTGCGGCCCTCGACATCCGCATCCTCAGCACCGGAGGAACGCTGAAGTTCCTGAAGGACAAGGGCGTGGCCGCCATCGCCATCTCCGAATTCACCGGCTCGCCGGAAATCCTGGACGGCCGCGTCAAGACGTTGCATCCCAAGATACACGGCGGCCTGCTCGGCATCCGCGACAGCAAGGATCACCAGGAACAGATGACCAAGAACGGCATCGAGGCCATCGACTTCGTGGCCGTCAATCTGTATCCCTTCCGCGAGACGGTGGCCAAGCCGGACGTGGCCCTGGAAGACGCCATCGAGAACATCGACATCGGCGGCCCTGCCATGCTGCGCTCCTCGGCCAAGAACTACAAGTTCGTCACCGTGATCTGCGACCCCGCGGACTACGGCCGGGTGATCGCGGAACTGAAAAGCGAAGGCGCCCCCTCGCCGGCCACGCGCCAGGCCCTGGCCCTCAAGGTCTTCCGCCACACGGCCGACTACGATTCCGCCATCGACGAATTCCTCTCCGCCACTTTGGAGAAGTCCCCGTCCCTGCGGCTCTCCTTCGTGAACGGCAAGACCCTGCGTTACGGCGAAAACGATCATCAGAAGGCCACCTTCTTCCTTGAGAAGGACGCCGCCTCCGGCAAGGAGCCGAACCTCGGATCCGCCAAGCAATTGCACGGCAAAGAACTCAGCTTCAACAATCTGGTTGACGCCGACGCCGCCTTGGAATCGGTCCGCGAACTTCAGGACACGCCCGCCGTCTCCATCATCAAGCACATGAATCCCTGCGGCTACGCCACCGGCGCCACTTTGGCCGAGGCCTTCGAGGCCGCCTGGGAAGGCGACCCCGTTTCCGCTTTCGGTTCCGTGATCGCGGTGACGCGTCCCGTGGATCTGGCCACGGCGGAAAAGCTCAAGGGCCGCTTCGTGGAATTGCTCATCGCCCCCGGCTTCGCGCCGGACGCCTTGGAATACCTGCAGAAGAAGAGCAAGGACATCCGCTTGCTGGACATCGGTACGCTGGTACCCGCAACCGACCGCAAGGTGTATAAGCATATCCTCGGCGGCATGCTGGTGCAGGACCGGGACGTGGAACTGAATCGCAAGTGGGAATCCCCCACCAAGACCGCGCTGCCGGAATCCATGAAGGCCCTGGCGCTCTTCACCTGGAAGGCCTGCAAGCACGTCAAGTCCAACGCCATCGTCATCGGCCAGGAATACGCTCCCGGCCGCTTCACCTTGGTGGGCATGGGCCCGGGACAGCCGAACCGCATCGACTCCAACCTCAAGCTCTGCCAGCCGCGCGCCAAAGAGAACCTTAGGCGCCAGGCCGAACACAACGGGATCACCGGCGCGGAGGCGGACGCCTACGTCAAGGCGGCGCTGTCCAAATGCGTCATGGCCTCGGACGCGTTCTTCCCCTTCGACGACAATGTGGTGGCGGCCCATGAGGGCGGCATCCGCTACATCCTCCAGCCGGGCGGTTCCCTGCGGGACGCGGACGTGATCGCCACGGCGGACAAGCTGGGCGTGGCCATGGTCTTCACCGGGACGCGGCATTTCCGCCACTGAGGTTTGGAAACGATGATCGATATCAATCCTCAGCTGCAGTCGAAGGTCTTCGACTCGCTCCTGTTGCATATGAAGGAGGAGCGTAAAGCGCCTGCTCCGCGCCTATCCGGAACGCCTGCGTCCCGGAGTCCAGCGCCCCGCGGCAAGGTCGTACGCGGAAAAACCCCCGCAGGCAAAACCGCGGGAAAAACCGTTTCCGCAAAGCCTGCCGTTTCCCCCAAGCCGGCCCTATCGGGAAAGGCCTCGCCGGAAAAAGGCGTTACGCTTTCCTCCGCCATCTCTTCGCCGCAATGGGACCGGCTCGCCGCGGACCTCAACCGTCTCGGACTCAACAAGACCACGGCTGATGCCCTGGTCTCCTGGGCCACTTCCCAGGCGGAACAGAGCCGCCAATCCCCGGTCAAGATCCGTGTGCTGCATCCAATGGAACGGGAGTTCATCTCCGTGGAAGCCTACGACTACCTGCTGGAGCTGTACCGGCTCGGCCTAATCGGCCCTCCGCAACTCGAGAACCTGATTGAGAACTGCGCCTTCCTGACTTCCCTACCCGCCACTCGCGAGCAGATCGGCAAGATGGCGCTGCGCGCATTCTCCGAGAACCTTGAGCTTCAGGGGCTCGGGTCTTCCCACTGATTCGAACCGGATAGAGTTCAAAAGTCAAAGTGCAAAGTTCAAAGTGCAAAATGGGGACGTACGCCCCGGCTAATTATGCGTTCCACGCGTTCTTAAAATTTGACTTTTGCACTTTGAACTGTGAACTTTGCAATCTCTCTTACGAATGAATGGATCTTCAATGACCAAAATCCGAGTCATCGGCGGAGGCCTCTCCGGCTGCGAAGCGGCATTGCAACTCGCGGATGCGGGCCTGGATGTCGACCTGTGGGAAATGCGTCCGTACGTCACCACGCCGGCCCATAAGACCGGCAACCTGGCGGAACTGGTCTGCTCCAACTCCTTCAAAGGGCTGGCCTTCACCTCCGCTCATGGCTTGTTCAAGGAAGAGCTCCGTTTGATGGGATCGCGCCTGATCGCCCTTGCGATGGAATCGCGCGTGCCTGCCGGGGAAAGCCTCGCCATCGATCGCGATCAGTTTTCCTCCGCGGTGGAAAAGGCCATCGCCGCCCATCCCCGCATTACCCTGCGCAAGGAAGAAGCCGTATCCTTGGATCCGCAGGAACTCACCTTGGTGGCCACGGGGCCTTTAAGCTCGGATAGCCTGACGAAATCGCTTTTCGCTTTGATTGGATCCGAGCGCTTGTACTTCTTCGACTCCATCGCGCCGGTGGTGGAACTGGACAGCCTGGATCTGGACCAGGCCTTCGCCAAGAACCGCTGGGACAAGGGCCAAGAGCCGGACTTTCTGAATTGCCCCTTGGACAAGGAAACCTATTTCGCCTTCGTGGAGGCCCTGCGCGCGGCCGATACCGTGGAGCCCAAGCCCTTCGAGAAGGGCCAGCTGTTCGAAGGCTGCCTGCCGGTGGAAGAGATGGCGCGCCGCGGTCCCGAGACCTTGCGCTACGGACCCATGCGACCCATCGGCCTGCACGATCCGCGCACGGGCAAGCGTCCCTTCGCCGTGATCCAGTTGCGCGCCGAAAACCGCCAGCGCACCTTGTACAATCTGGTCGGATTCCAGACGCGCCTCAAGTGGGGAACCCAGAAGCAAATCTTCTCCCTGGTGCCGGCGCTCAAGAACGCCGCATTCGCGCGCTTCGGGGCCATGCACCGCAACACCTTCCTCAATTCGCCCCAAGTACTCGAGCCTTCCCTACGCATCAAGAACACAAACATTTGGTGCGCCGGCCAATTGACGGGAGCGGAGGGCTACACCGAGGCCATCGGCACGGGCATGTATTCCGCTTCCACAATCCTGGCCCATCTTCGCGGTGACAATGCCTTCACCTGGCCGGAAGCCAGTTGCCTGGGCGCTCTCACCAGGCATCTCACCGATGCGAATCCGGATTTCCAGCCCATGAACTTCAATTTCGGATTGCTTCCCAAGGTGGAGACGCAGTCGAAGAAGGACAAGAAGGGCGCCCAGATCCAGAAATGCCTGGAAGCGCTCGATGGCTTCCAACCCTTTCCGGAGCGGGCCGCTCAGGCTGTCGCGCCCTTGCAACCGGTCTAGGGGACCTTTCAGGCCATTGCTTTTCCGGCGACTGTTTTTCCGGGGGTTACTCCAGGGATACCGCGCGCCTGAGTCGCCCTCGCGTCGTGAAAGGCTCAAACTCCCCAATCGGCGCGGAGCCGGCCCGGGAAAACTTTTTATATTGTCTACCAAACACAGGTAGAATTAAGCACGGGACGCCCCGGGCGTGTCCGCCAGCAGAAAAGGAAGCAGAATATGATGTACGATGAAGGCCTTGTCGCCCCCATGCGCGAAGAGCTCACTGAACTTGGCATCAAAGAGACCCGCTCCCCGGCCGAGGTGGACAATTACCTGAAGGACCCGAAGGGCACCACCCTGGTGGTCGTGAACTCCGTATGCGGCTGCGCCGCCGCCAACGCCCGCCCTGCGGTGAGCATGGCCATGAAGCACACCAAGCTGCCCGCGAACGCCATCACCGTATTCGCAGGCAACGACGCCGAGGCCACCGCCCGCGCCCGTTCCTATTTCGTGGGCTATCAACCTTCGTCCCCGCAAATCGCCCTGCTCAAGGACGGCGAGGTGGTATTCATGCTGGAGCGCCACAATATTTCCGGCCGCAGCGCGGACGATATCGCCTCGGAGATCACGGAAGCGTTCGACCAGTTCTGCGGCGCTTAGTTTAGCGAAGCTGCGGAGAATCCGGCGGTCGTTTCTGCCACTGACCTTGTGAAAAGCGCGTCCTTGGTGGGCGCGCTTATTCGTTTCAGGACTTTTCAATGCATGCGAACGCCTCGTTCGGTCGGCAGGTTCCTGGGGCGTCGGAAGAGAAGTTGGATAAAAAGGAGAGGGTGGATTAAAGCAAGGCGGCGCGTACGACGGGCCGCAAGGATGGGAAGTCCGTGGCCATGCGCTCTTTGAGTTGCGCCAAGGTCAGCCGGCCCTCATCCGCGGCTTCCGTGATCACGCGAACCTCCCACCCGGTCTTGCCGCTGCGCCGCAGATAGCGGTGGAAGCCCGCCCCTTCCCAAGCCAGGGCCTTGGCGCCGAAGCGCGCGAACAACTCAGCCTTCTGTACCGGATCGAAAACGTCCTTGTCCCCCGAAAGGATGGGTCCCGACAAAGTGCGCCGCGGCTCCGGGAAGGCGCGCCGGGGCCGGAACTCCGGGGATTTGTCCGCATCGAAATCCCACTCGATGCCCGGATTGGCCAACACCATGTCTCCGATGATAAGGGAAGGGTCCAGCGCGGTGGCGGAGCCCAACAACATCAGCGACGAGGGGTCCAAGGCATCTCCCAGGATCTGGGCGGCCAGGGCGGCTTCCACCTTCCCCTGGCCGCACACCGCCATGCGCCATTCCGGATCCGATTCCAAAGTGAAGACGCGGATACCGCGCACCTTGGTTTCTCCGCAGCCGGAGGTTCCGGAAAGGAAGGCCTCCAGCTCGGCCTGGAACGGGAAGATGAGCAGGATCAATCGCCGACCTCGAAGACGGCTTCGATTTCCACGGCGGCGTCCAGGGGCAGGGCGTTGACGCCCACCGCCGCGCGCGCGTGCCGGCCGAGCTCCCCGAAGATGGCCTGGCACAGGTCCGAGGCCCCGTTGATCACTTTGGGTTGTTCGGAGAAGCCGTCCGCGCACTGGACGAAGCCGCCCAGACGTACCACCCGGGTTACCTGATCGGGAGTCACGCCCGCGAAACCTAAAGCGGCGAGCAGATTGAGGAAACAGATGCGGGCGGCGTCCTGGGCCTTCTCCACGTCCAGGTCCCGGCCGACCTTGCCTTTGTAGACCAGTTGGCCGTCCCGCATGGGCAATTGCCCGGCGACGAAGACCAGGTTGCCCGTACGCACCGCGGGCACGTAGGATCCTTGCGGTTTCGGGACCGGGGGAAGTTTCAGCCCCAGGGCGTCCAGACGATTTTCGATGCCTTGCATGGGACTCCTTCGGACGACTTCATCCAGGGCCGCGGGCAGGATCGGCTGCGGGGATGGATGCGCGTCGAGGGATAAATATATCTTTCCCGGATGGATTTCATCGATACCCATTGCCATCTGGACAACATCCTGCAAAAATTGGAGATGCCGGATTTCCCCGCCTTCCGGTCCCGCTTCCTGCCGGCGGATTTCGGCGGCTGCATCACCATCTCCTGCGATCCGGATTCCATCGACGCGGCCCTGGCCTTGATGCGCGAGCCCCTGGTCCATGGGGCCTTCGGCATCCATCCCCACGATGCCAAAGCCTATGGACCGGAGCTGGAAACCCGCCTGAGCGGAGCCATGGCGAATCCCAAAACCGTGGCCTGGGGCGAAATCGGCCTGGACTACCATTACAACATGTCCCCTCCCGAGGTCCAACGCGAGGTTTTCGCAAGGCAGATCCGCATGGGGATCGAGCACGGCAAGCCCCTTATCATCCACACCCGCGAAGCCGAAGCCGACACCCTGGAAGTGCTGGGCCGGGAAGCGCCGCCGGATTGGAAGATCCACGTGCATTGCTTTACGTCGTCGCCGGACATGGCGGAGAAGCTGCTGGCGCGCTTCCCCAACCTGTGCCTGGGCTTCACAGGCATCGTCACCTTCAAGAACGCCCAGGAGCTCCAGGCGGTCGCCAAGGCCACGCCCCTCGATCGGTTGCTGCTGGAAACGGACGGACCGTACCTGGCCCCCATTCCCCATCGCGGCAAGCCCGCCCATCCCGGGCATATCCCGTTCATCGCCCAGAAGATCGCGGAGCTTAAAAACGTTCCCGTGGAAGCGGTATATGCGGCGGCGCGAGAGAATACCCGGCGTATTTATGGGATATAGGAGATGGGATTTGAGAGCTGGGATTTAAAGAAGGGCGAATGATCGGCGAGACGCGATCCGTGAACGGGAACGCGACGACTACTTGTTCTCGAACTCCACGTCTTCGTTCTTGCCTTCGTTGTCCTTGACTTCCTTGTCGATCATCTGCTGCTGGATCTTCTCCTCGACGATCTTCTGCTCCCATTCGCGGAAAGACTGATCCAGCATCTTGCGCTTATCCGTGATCAGCGAGGAGATGTCGATGATCTTCGCGCGCACCTCGTCCCGTTCCTTGATGAGCCTCTCCTCCCCGGGATGGGTCTCCAGGTTGTTGAGCACGATGATGAACTGGGTTTCCAGGTTGTGGCGCTTGTCCTCCAGGCGCGCGATGTCGAGCTGTTCCTGGTTGATACGGTTGCCGTATTCCGTGAAGGCGCAACCGGACAGGGCGACGCCCGCCAAGAGCAAGGCCGACAGGCATAGGTTGTAAAGGAGGTGGGCGGACGGGGAATGCGGCGCGGTGCGGGCCGAGCCGGAATGCTGGGAAGGCCTAGTATTCGTAAATGTCTTCTTCATACCGGTAAAGATGCACGGGCGTTTGGCCCTTTTCCCCTTTGAGTTCCAGCGCCAGATTGGACGACTCCGATTTGGACGCGAAGCAAGGCAGCCCGGTGGCCTTGTCCACGGAAAATTGCATAATGCCCTGGACCACGGAGGGATGCCAATCGTATTTCCTGTATTTACGGTTTTGTATGGAAGAGAAATAGAATTGCTCCATCAGCAGGGAAAGCGAATCCGTGCGGTGATAGTACAAAGAGTATTCCAGGCAGGATTTCTTGCGGCGCGGCCGGGGACCGTCGAACCGGGCGGAATCCGCCTTCAGGGTTTCCAGGATCTTGTTGATGCCCTCCACGGGCAAGGGCTTGCGGGCCTCCATGGGCACCCCGCGCGGCAGAAAGGCGTTCATGCGCCACCAGTCGCGCCATTCTGCCCGGTACTTGGCGGTATCGCTGGCGAGCAGCAACTGCTTGCGGAATTCATCCTTCTGTTGGATTCGTCCCAGGATGGGCTTTAGGGAATCATAGCCGTCGATGCGCGTCGGGAGCATGGTGGAATCCATGGTGAACTCGAGATCGATCTTTTTCTCCAGCTCGTTGGGCATGGAAAACTTGTGATAGCCCCGGGCGACCAAGGTGTCCAGCTTGCGGCGCAGGGTCCAACCGGGTTGCTTCCGCTGTAGATCGAAGGACAGGGTGGTCTGGAAGATGGTCCCTTCGATCTCCTTCTCCTCGTCCAGTCTGCTGGAATAGGTGCCGAGATGGAAGACGCGGAATTGGGCCTGGTCAGGGCGCTTGGGATCGAAGACGGCGGTGCGTTCGCAGTGCATCAGGCCCAGAGCCAACAGAGCCAGCATGGGTAGGAGCGGTTTCGGAACCGCGGCTACGCGGCGGTCCGGGGCGCGCGACGGGCGCGCGGTGAGAATGCTGTTCATGAAGTGCCTTCCGGTTCCGAAAATATAGTCACCCGGGCCGTTTCGCGCGCGCGGGCCAGATTCCGAAATGGGTCAAATCCTCATCCACTCCCGGCATCATGTCCAGGGCGGCATAGGCTTTTTGATCCACCCAGGCATATCCGGTATGTTCCGAGCTCAAGGTGATGGTACCGTCCAGCCACAGTTGATGCCATAGATGGATGAAGCCTCCGTAACCGCCGATGGCCGTGAGCCGATCCGGCCCTCGCAGGGTACGCAATCGGAAGTCGGTTCCGAGCTCTTCCCGTAGCTCCCGCTGCAAGGCCTCCTCCGGAGTCTCGCCCGCTTCCATGCCTCCCCCGGCTATTCCCCACTTGCCCGGCCAGCGCAGGGTAGTTGGCGATCGCCTCAGCAGCAGCAATTCGTCCGCCGCGTTCACGATGATGGCCGCCGCGAACTCCCTGGGCCCGCCGCTCTGGTCCCTTGCCCTTTCACCTTCCCCATGCCACTCCCCATTCCCCGCAGCCGACCATGCGCCTTCACCCATGCTTTATCCTCTCCCCTTCCCAATGTTCCAGCATCGCGTCCGTTCCCTGGCCCGGTTCCAGCCAGGTGATGGGAACACCCCGCCTTACCATGCCCCGGAACCAGGTTTCCTGGCGCTTGGCCAGCATATGGATTTCATGACGCAGGTCCGCCTCCATCTGTTCCCGGCTCTTGAGGCCGGCGAGATGATCCGCGATTTCCCGGTATTCCATCCCCAGTACCTGCATGCGTTCCCGGGTTACCCCGCGCCGGAGCAGGCCTTCCACCTCTTCCACCATGCCGGCTTTTAGGCGGGCTTCCAGCCTCGCGTCGATGCGGGCCCGCAGGGCGGTGCGCTCCAGCTTCGTCCCGAAAACCGTGCAAGTGAAATCGATCGCGGGCGGGGGGCTGTGTTCCAAGGTTTGCGACTGGGCCGCATGCCATATCTCCAGAGCGCGCACGATGCGCTTGGCGCTGCTGCAATCCGTACGCGCCGCCAGGGCCGGGTCCTTCCCGCGCAATTCCGCCTCCAGCTCTTCGCGGGAGCGGCGGATCAGGCGGGAGCGGAGCTCCGCGTCCTCGGGCACATTGGCGATTTCGAATCGGCGCAGAACGGCCTCCACATACATGCCCGTCCCTCCCGCCATCACCAGAACCTCCCCAGCGCGACCGCCTTCCCGGGCCTTGGCTTCAAGGATGCCGTAACAGGCCTGCTGGTACTGATACAGGCTATACCCGGCCTCTGGATCCACCACGTCGATCAGGTGATACGGCACCGGGGGCGAGTACTTCCGGTATTCCTCCAGATCCTTTCCCGTGCCCAGATCCAGGCCGCGATAGACCTGGCGCGAATCCGCGGAGAGGATTTCCGTGCCCAGCCGGTGGGCCAGCTCCGCGGCCAACGCCGTCTTGCCCGTGGCGGTGGGCCCGACGATCACCAGCAGATGCATCAGGCGCGGCCCAGGGACCGGGAAAAGGCCGCTTGCAGTTTCCCCAAACCGGCCTCATCGTCGGCGGAAAAGAGGAAGCCTGTCCGCTTGGGACGGACCTGGCCTTCCGGAAGCGCAAGGGGGGAAACCGCCAGGATACCGTTACAGGTGACGGGATCGAAGGCATGGCGTCCCAGAACGGCGTCGAAGGCGGTGTAGGGGTTGTTGTAGACGTTGCCCTCGCTGACCTCGCTGACGAAAGGCAGGTTCAATTTGCGGGGCTTGGACCACATCCACAGCAAGGTCTTGCCGGGAAGGCGATCGGCCAGGCCGTGGGCCGGCAGCGCCATGGAAAGGCGGGCATTGATATCCACAATGGTACGGAGCTTGGGGCCTTGCGGCGAGTTCCATACGTAGGCGTCGACGCCCACGGGTCCGTAATAACCTAGGGCGTCCAGTACCTTGGCCAGCTCCCCGGCGGAGGCTTCCAGTGGCTCGTCCCAGGGTTCCGGAGGCCTGTGTGAGGGAAGGATCTTGACGCCCAGAAAAGCGCCGTCGCGGGAGTTCAGCAGCGCATGGCCGCGGAACCCGCTCATCATCCCCAACTTTCCAACGCGGAAACTCACCGACATGTCCAGCAGCCGCTCTTGCCAGGGCTCGGCCACCACGCGGCCATGATCCCGGAACAGGGAGACCAGTCGGGCGCGGTTTTCCCCGGACGGCGGGCCGGAAGGCACGCGGAGGTTGGCGGTGCCCGCATGGCCATGATCGCCTTTGACGACCCATCCCAAGGGCTCCGAGCGGAGGGCGAGAAACCCTTCCAGCGCCGGCAGGGTAACAAACAGGTGACCCCCTTCCGGATGCTCCTCCCCGATCAGGTCGCGTTCGATCTCCAGGCTGAAAGCCCGGGAGTTCGCGATCTTGACGATGCGCAGATCCGGATGCGGCGGCGGCTCAGCGTAACGCAAGGACAGGCTTTCCGATTGGGCGTTCCACCCGAATGGCATGAAGGTGGAATCCGGCGTCAAACCGGGATGGAGCACCTGGCGCGGCGGCTCCATTCCTTTTGCCGAAAGATAAGCCAGGAAATCCCCCGGCAGCGGACGATGCACGATCAGGCTGTCCCCGGGCGTCCCCGCGAAGAGATAATGCCAGGCCATCTCGTGGAGATAGGTGGCGTCGGTGGTATCCAGCAGGGAAGGTCCGCCGCGCAGGACCGCGTCGAAATCGGCGTTGAGGAAGAATTCCCGGGAAGCCATATGATTGAGTATGTTATTCGCCATGAGAGCCGATGTCAACCGATTCCCCGCAATGCCGTCCCCGGGACGGGTAATCCCCATCCTGGCCCTGCTTGCCCTTGTGGGCCTGCTCGCAGCCTGTTCCCTGCATCCCGGCCGCGGCGTCAAATCCTGCCGGTACTGGTTCCAGGCCCTGTCGTTCACGGGACTGGATTCCCAGGCCACCCATTGGAAGCTGAACGTCGCGGTCGTGAATCCGAATTCCCGCGAGGTTTCCCTCACCCGCATGCATTACGCCCTCATGTATCAGGCGGACACCCTGCTCACGGGATGGAACCCGGAAAAGCGCGTGCTGGCCCCGGGGGATTCCCAACTGATCGAAACCACCATCGACCTGCCGAACGCCCTTTGGAAGCGGCTGCCCGGGGACATCTGGTCGCAAACCGACGCCAAGTTCCTCGTCGTGGCCGATGCCTACGTGACCACCTGGGTCGGCGACATCCTGGTGCCGCATGCCATCAAGGAAACCGTGCACATCAACATGACGGAGCAGGTGGCGCGCTATCGGGACATGGTGATGAAACGGTTTTTCGGATGGCCTGGACAACATCTGAGCGACGGCGGAATCGCGGCTCCGGATTCCTCCGCGCCCCGGGACGTTTCGCCGCCCCCGGGCGGAACCCCGCCGAACGGGCATTTCTAGTTTCCCAACCCTTCATGCGAATACGGAACCGGAAAGATACCGGTCGCCGCGATCGCAGATGATGGCGACGATGACGCCGGATTTGAGGCGTTTGGCAAGCTCCAGCGCGCAGTAGACGGCGCCTCCGGAGGAGATCCCCGCGAACACGCCTTCCTTGTGGGAAAGTTCGCGCGTCCACAGTTCCGCGTTGGCCTGGCTGACGTCCATGATTTCGTCCACGCGGTTCTTCTCGTAGATCTTCGGCAGGTAGGCCTCCGGCCAGCGGCGGATGCCGGGAATGCTGGAGCCATCGGTGGGCTGGGCGCCGACGATGCGCACGCCCGGGTTCTTCTCCTTGAGATACCGCGACACGCCCATGATGGTTCCCGTGGTGCCCATGCTGGAGACGAAATGCGTGATGCCGCCCTCCGTGTCCCTCCAGATTTCCGGACCGGTTGTCTCATAGTGCGCCAGGGGATTGTCGGGATTGGAGAATTGATCCAGCATGTGGAAGCCGCCCTGGGCCACTTTGGCATGGGCGTAGTCGATGGTTCCTTCCATCCCCTGTTCGGCCGCGGTCAGATGCACCACGGCGCCGAAGGCGCGCATGGTCTTCACGCGTTCGGCGGTGGCGCTTTCCGGCATCACCAGATGCATTTCGAATCCCGAGACGGCCGCGATCATGGCGAGGGCGATACCGGTGTTTCCGCTGGTGGGCTCGATGAGCTTCATGCCGGGCTTGAGGGTGCCGCGCTGCAGGGCTTTGAGGATCATGGATTTCGCGGGCCGGTCCTTCACGGAGCCGCCGGGATTGGTCCCTTCCAGCTTGGCATAGAGGGTCACCGCGGGATTGGGATTGATGCGCTTAAGCTCCACCATGGGAGTGTTGCCGACGAGGTCCAATAAGGTCATGGGATTCATCAGGGCCGTCCTCTATACATCCGAAGGTGTGCTTCCGAAGGTGCCTTCAAAATAGTAATATTTGCTATTTTCGCATCCATTCGGGACCCGGCGCCAGGCGCCATCTCCCCCTTTCCCCACCACCTGATCAGGCCGGAAAAGATGCCCCAGAAAAGTTCCGAGAGTTCCGATGAGAGATCCGACGCGGAACCCAAGCAGCGGATCCGGGAGTTGCGCGCCCTCGTCGCGGACGCCAACGATCAGTATTACCGCCTGGGCAGTTCCCCCATGGCCGATGAGGAGTATGATCGCAAGCTCAAGGAGCTGGAAACCCTCGAAGCCGAGCATCCCGAGTTCGCCGCAGCGGCTTCGCCTACGGTTTCGGTAGGCAGCGATCTGACGGCGGGATTCCGGAAAATCGAGCACAAGTTTCCCATGCTCAGCATCCAGAACACCTATTCCGAAAAGGAAATGGCGGACTGGAAACGGCAGGGGACGGACAAAATAGCCCCCGCCGATCTGGAATACGTGGTGGAGCTGAAGATCGACGGCGTGGCCATGAGCCTGGTTTATGAGGACCGCAAGCTGTCCTTCGCCGTGACCCGCGGGGACGGCGCCGTGGGCGACGAGGTGACCCAGAACGTCCGCAACATCAAGTCCATCCCGGATAAGCTGCCCGCTTCCTTTCCGGATGGGCGGGTAGAAGTGCGCGGAGAGATCTACATGACCCGGGCCAGCTTCAAGACCTTCAATGAATACTCCCTGATGACTTACGGCAAGGAGCAGCAGAACCCGCGCAACACCGCCGCGGGCAGTCTCAAGCTCAAGGACCCGGCCGAAAGCGCCCTGCGCAAGCTGGACTTCTATGCCTACGCCATCTTGACCGACAAGGCGGAAGGCACCCATTGGGACAACCTGAAAGACCTTGAGAAAGCGAAGTTCCCCGTTAACGACAAGCGCGCCAAGGTCAAGACGGTCGAAGAGATCATGGCCGTCTGCGCCGGGTGGCTCAAGATCCGCGACGACCTGCCGTACAATATCGACGGGGCCGTGGTGAAGGTAAACGATTTGCGTCAGCAGGCCATCCTGGGCCGCACGGCCAAGAGTCCCAAGTGGGTCATCGCGTACAAATACAAGACCGAGGCTGTCGAGACCGTGCTGGAATCCGTCTCCTACCAGGTGGGACGTACCGGCGCGGTTACCCCGGTCGCGCATCTCAAGCCCATCCTGCTGGGCGGAACCCTGGTCAAGCGCGCCACCCTGCACAACTTCGACGAGATCGGCCGCCTGGGCCTGATGATCAGGGATCACGTGATCGTGGAAAAGGGCGGCGAGATCATCCCCAAGGTGGTATCGGTGGTGGAAGCCAAGCGCCCCAAGGACGCGGAAGCCATCGAGCCCCCCGCCGCCTGCCCGGTATGCGGTTCCGAGCTGTCCAAGGCCGAGGACATGGTAGCCCTCCGCTGCGACAACCTGCAATGCCCGGCCCAGGTTACCCGTTCCATCCTGCATTTCGTGGGCCGGCCGGCCATGAATATCGAGAACGTGGGCCCGGCCCTGGTGGAATCGCTCCTCAAGGAAGGCCTGATCAAAACCGTGGCCGACTTGTACTTCCTCACGCAGGATCAATTGGAGAACCTGGATCGCATGGCCGAGAAATCCGCCGCCAACGTGATCCAATCCATCCAGGACAGCAAGTCCCGCGGCCTGGATAAACTGCTCCACGGCTTCGGCATCCGCTTCATCGGCAAGACCAGCTCCACATTGCTGGCGCGCCAGTTCAAGACCCTGGACGCCCTGCGGAACGCCTCCCTGGAGGAGCTGCTGGCCATCCACGAGATCGGCGATCGCATGGCGGAAAGCCTGTTCAATTACTTCCGCGATCCCCTGACCGAAGCCCTCATCGCCAAGCTTACGGATGCGGGCGTAAGCCTGGAATACCAAGGGGTGGAAGGCTCGGACGAGTTGGCGGGCAAAACCTTCGTACTGACGGGAACCCTGCCCACGTGGTCCCGGGACGAGGCCAAGGAAATCATCGAACGGGCGGGCGGCAAAACCACCGAATCGGTGAGCAAAAAAACCTCCTTCGTTTTGGCGGGCGAGGCGGCCGGATCCAAGCTGGACAAGGCGAATAAACTCGGGATAAAGGTCCTTTCCGAAGAGGATTTGAAGAAGATGCTGTCCTTGGCTTGACGGTCGGTATGCCTTTTTCTAAACTAATACCGCTCTTTCAGGGAATGGCGGCCGCACCAACGACCGTCGCAAGCTCTGGAATCTAGCGGGTTTAGCTCAGTTGGTAGAGCATCTCCTTGCCAAGGAGAAGGTCGAGGGTTCGAGTCTCTTAACCCGCTCCAATTTACAGGAAGGCCCCTCAGGAAACTGGGGGGCTTTTCTTTTTTTCTCCCGGGTGAAACCGGGGGGCATTACAATCTATGGCCCCTTCCCGGATGCACCCCGACATCCGCCAAGCAAAGGTTGCCGGTGTAATCAGCGGAAATCCCTGCGTAGTTAATGGTCCATGGACTTCCCAAAACCAAATCATCGCTCGATAGTTGATTTTTCCAAAGCCAAACGCGTGATTCCCGGATATTGTCACTTGGGGCGGGTCACGCTCATCAATTTTTGATCGGAACTCCCGTCGCATGCTCAGAACCTGCCTGATCCTTTCCATCCTTTTCCCACTCACCGCATGCGACATAACGCAGCTGATCACGCCGGCCCACTCCACGCGCATCGCCGGCCCGAACCGGGATTACACGGGAGCCTATCCGCGTTTCCCCCACAATGTTTCCGCCCGGCGTGAACGCGACGTCATGCTCTTCCATTCGCCCGACGACATCTCCGCGACCATCAGCTGGAAGGCCCTGGGATATCCCGACAGCGGGATTTTCCTTTTGCACAAAGCCTTTCCCGAATTGAAAACCACATTGCAAATCGTCCCCGAAAACCGTTATCTGGGGAACATTCCCAACCGTAATATCGAGAACGATCCCTTGGCCGCCCAGGTATGGCGGGATCTGGTGAGCAAGCCCGAGTTCGCTTCCTGGATCGAGTTCGGGAACCACGGATACTTCCACTCCCCCGAAGGCGATCCCAATCTCGATCATCACGAGTTCAACGCCGCGGATAATCCCGCCGCCAACGACTCGGCGTTCTGCTACCGCACCTTCGCCCGGGCGCGGAAATCCTATGCGGCAATCGGCCTGGACAACAAGCGGATTACCGTGATGCGGTTCCCGGGATTCAAGTTCACTCCCATGGCGCTGCAGGCCTTGACGGACAACGGGTTTCTGGCGTACATGAGCGCCCTTCCCTTGGGCCAGGAAGGCTTCGAGAAGATTGCCGGCGGCCGGGAAATCCTCAACATCCCGAGCATGCTGGTTTCGCTGTACATGGATTCTCCGGAACTGCTTGCCGGCCTGGATCAGGGCCGCATCGGACCGGCGAACCTCAGGGCCAGCCCGGCCTATGCAAAGGCTTTGCAATCCTTGCTTGGTACCGCGGATAAGCTGGTCCAGGCGGGCGGTATCATCAATATCTGCGACCATTGGTGGGAGCATTCCCTGGAACGCCGCAACGGCGTCGTCTACCGGTTCGAACTGCTTTCCGATCTCGTCAAAGGAGTGGAAGCCAAATACGGTGATCGCATCTGGTTCGGCTTCACAAGCGAACTTGCGCGTTGGGACCACATGAAAAAGAATGGCCATGTGGAACTGGAAAATGACACCCAGGGGGTGGATCTTGACTTTTCCCAACCCACGAAATGGGACTCCGCCTGGGCCATGGACCTGAGCTACACCCTTACCCGGGAAGGCCGCCCGGACTTTCCCGCAATCCGTGACATCAAATACAAATGCGAATCCTGCGCAGCGGGAACGGAACGTACGCTCAATCCCGCAAACTACTGGGTTGCCGGAAACAAGCTGTTTTTCAATTTCCCCTTCCCCGGTTCCACCCGGGTCAGGATCGATTTCACCGAATAACCGTCCTCCGCAAAGCGACGGCCCGTCGGGATCAACGGGTCAAGCGTACCGCATCGTAGGTTTGGGTTCCGGTTTCCAGCGTCGCCTCGGAGGTGGTGGTGAAGGATCCGGAATGATCGGCGCGTTGGAAGGCGGCCGCGCGGAAAACGCTCTTATCGGTATCATAGGCATGGCCGGCAGGTCCGAAGCCGTCCACGTATAGGGTCCCGTCGCCGTTCTTCCGCACGTCGCGGAGCGGCATCACGGACGGAAATCCGGGATTGGCGAGTACGCCTTCGGTGAAGAAGCTGCGCGAATAGCCGCCCAAGGGAAGATCACCCGTCATGAAAAAAAGTCCCAGGGTCGCCCCGCCGTTGACGCGGTACCGTTCCAGCACGGCAGGCGCGGCGTCGATGATGCCGGATACTTCGGGATAACCGATGCAAAGGAAGGGCGGGCTGGGACCGTCGATCTCGGCGGGCCGATCGCCTGTGCAATTGCCAGGGTTCCACGCCTGGGCGGTCTTGCGAGATCCCTGGGCGGCATAAGCCAATTCCTGGATGTCGAAGTAGAGTTTGAAGTCCACCGAAGCGCCCAGGGAATCCGTGATGCGGAGCGGATGCGGCAGGGCGTAAGTGCGGCCGCATCCCATAGAAGTGATTGCGACCGGCGCCGCAGGCCCCGCTGTGTCGAGAACGGAGGTGGTATTGGTGAACCAGGTCCGGCCGTCCAGGGTCACCGAACCCGTCACGGCGCTCTGGTATCGGCCTTCGGAATCCTCGCAGGTTTTCACGAAGACGTAATCGTACTGCCCCATTTCAACCATGCGGGGCGCGGCGTTCAGCGCATCCTGCAAGGCGGTTCCGGCCATCTCAACCTGACAAGCCTCGTTAGACCCGGTGCAGATATAGAGATCGGCCTCGTGATCGAACGCTGCGCTGTGCAGGCTGATCTGCTTGATCGGGACTTTCAGGGAGGTGATGGCCACGCCGCTGGACCAATGGAGATCGGGATCCAAGGTGGGATCCGGGACGTTAGCCGCTGCGGATGGTTTCGCCGCCGGCCGGGAATCGTGAGCCGCGGTGGACGCGGAGACTTTGCCTTCGGCGCGTACCAGTTGGGGCCTGACCTGGACTCCGCGCTTGCCTCCATCCTCGCCCGTTCCCAGGCAGCCTTGGAATATCCAAATGCTCATACCCGCCGCCATGGAAATCCCTAACGTTCGTTTTTGTCTGGCCATGAATCCCCCGTCACCCCCGGAATCAAGGGATGCCTACTCAGGATTTTATGGGGAGGATGTTTGGGCCGTCAATGCGTAAGGACCCCGGTGAAAAGCGATTTTCCCTTGGATTCGCCAATGATCGCGCGGTCGCGGAACTTTCTATTCCCGTCCAGCGATAACCTCCCCATAACGCCCACGCGGGACGTTCTTGCAAGACCTATATTATCCGTCACGCCGCTCGCTTCCAAAGCCCCCGGCCGGGAATTTCACGGAACCGAAAACAAGGAGCTCCACGATGAAGATTCTGGTGACAGGCGCAACGGGACATCTTGGCATGAAGGTCATGGATCGCCTGATCGAACACGGTTCGCCGCGTCATCTGATCGCAAGCGTGACCGATCCCAAAAAGGCGGAGGCCCTCAAGAAAAAAGGCGTCGACGTGCGGCACGGGGATTTCGACTTCACCCACACCCTGGATCACGCCTTCAAGGGCGCCGATCGCATGCTGCTGATCTCGACCATGGGCGACAATGAAACGCGCATCCGCCAGCAACTGGCCGCGGTGGAAGCGGCCAAGCAGGCCAAGATCAAGTTCATCGCCTATACCAGCATCGCCAAGGCGGACAAGTCGACGTTGTGGTTGGCCGAAGTCCATAAGGCCACGGAGACGGCGATACGCGCGTCCGGCATCCCCTTCTGCATCCTGCGCAACAACTGGTATCTTGAGAATGAATTGGACTCCATCAAGGCCGCTTTGGACGGCGGAGGCGTGGCCACCTGCGCGGGCGAAGGCAAGGTGGGATGGGCTCCCCGCGACGATTTCGCCCTGGCGGCCGCGAACGTATTGACCGGCATGGGCCATTCCAACAAGGTGTACGAATTGTCCGGCATCCCCACCACCTATGCCGGATTCACCGAATCGCTTTCCAACGCCCTGGGACGGAAGGTTCCTTTGCAGAACGTCGACGATGCCGCCTTCTCCGTCCTGCTGACCTCTTCGGGATTGAAAGCGGGCATGGCGGCTTTCGTGGCAGGCATCCATCGGTCCATCCGGGAAGGCGCCCTGGACGTGGAGAGCGGGGATTTGGAAAACCTCATGGGCCGCCCTCTCACCCCGATGCTGGCGGCCTTGGAAAAACTCGTCAAGGAAATGGCGGTGACCGTCTGAAATTGGACAGCAAGGATTTCCGGGTCAAGCCCGGGAAGAAAATCGATCTCGGCAAATGGCCCACCAAAGTCGCTCCCTACTACTCATCCAAAGAGGATTACGCCGAGCGCTTGCGCCAAGGCGTCGCCGAAATGGACGAGCGCCAGAATCTCCTATACGCCTCTAATGAATATTCCCTGTTACTGATCTTCCAGGCCATGGACGCTGCCGGCAAGGACAGCGCCATCCGTCACGTCATGTCCGGCGTCAATCCCCAGGGATGCCATGTCTCCAGTTTCAAACAGCCCAGCAGCGAGGAACTGAGGCACGATTTCCTGTGGCGCACCAATCAGCGCTTGCCCGAACGCGGGATGATCGGCATCTTCAACCGTTCCTATTACGAGGAGGTGCTGGTGGTGCGCGTGCATCCGGAATACCTCCATCGCCAGGGCGTCCAGCAGGAGGCCACGGAGCCGAAGGCCCTTTGGAAGGGCCGCTTCCAATCCATCGTGGATGCGGAACGGCACCTGCACCGCAACGGAACGCGCATCCTCAAGTTCTATCTCCATCTGTCCAAGGAGGAGCAACGCAAGCGCCTGCTCGCGCGTATCGACGAGCCCGCGAAGAACTGGAAGTTCAGCGGGGCCGATCTCGACGAACGCGCCCTGTGGAAAAGGTATATGGAAGCGTATGCGGACTGCCTGGAGCATACGAGCACCGAAGAGGCACCGTGGTATGCGGTGCCCGCGGACGACAAGAAGAACGCCCGCCTGATCATTTCCAGGATCATCACCGAGACGATGAATGACATGAAGATGGAATACCCGGTGCTGGGCAAGGACAAGCTGAAGGAGCTGCAAGCGATCCGGAAGCGCCTGGAAAAATAGGGCTCAATCCACCCGGAAGTGGAACATCATCATATCCTCGGCATGCTCGGCGATATGGCAATGCGCCATCCAGCCGCCAGGGTTGCTCGCATCGAGCAGGATGTCCACGGTCTCCTTCGTCCCGATCAGATAGGTATCCTTCCAGGCCTTGTTGAGATTGGCCTTGCCGTTCACGGCCAGGATCAGGAAGCGCTGACCGTGGAAGTGGATGGGGTGCGGCATGGGATGCACCGACGCGGAATCATTGCGGATGCGGATGCGCACCTTGTCGCCCTGCTTGAAGGCCCAGGCGATGTCGTGGTTCTCCAGGCCGGTCCCGACGTCCCGGATGATCCAGTCCATGTTCTCCGTGGTCGAGGCCGCGTTCATCTCCGCCATGTGATCGCGCCACTCGATGCCCTTGGCCTCGGTGCTGATGGGTTCGCCCTGGGCCGCGGAGACCTTCATCCCCGGCATCCCGGCCATCTTCCCCATCTTGCCCGTGAGCAGCAGTTCCTTGTCCATGGGCAATTTGGGATCGAACCAAGTGCGCAGGGAATCCATCGCTTTCAAGGTCTGCAGGCTGCTGTCTTCGGCCAGGAACCGTCGGCCGTAGGCCCCATCCACGCTGTCAGTCAGCACGGTGACACGACCAATGACGACGATGGAATCGTTGGTGTAGAGGCTCTTCAGGATATGATGGATCAGATAGACCGTTCCCGGCTTGTCGAACCAGGCCTCGAAGATCTTCCTTTCCCCCGGCGCCACGAGCGCGGCCGGGGCCATGTCGAAGTATTCGTACTGGCCGTTATCCGTGCCGACGATCTTGACGTTGCGGACGCCCAAGGAACTGTCCGCGAAGCCGACGTTGAATACCCGGGTGTTGGAGGAATTGGTGGCATAGAAGCGCACCACCTCGTTCCGCTTCACCGTCATGTTGAACGCAGTGTCGCCGTTGATCAGATATAGGTTTCCGAAACGGCCCATCATGGTATGGTCCGTCTCGCCCACCTGGAACGACGGTTTGGTCGCGAGGGTATCGAGATAGAAATCGTCGAGCATCAGGACCTGTTCACGGTGGACCGGCCGCCAATAATTGGAATCCGAGGGGACCACCATGATATTGCCGTATAGGCCCATTTCCTGGGACCAGTCCTCGCGCTCATGGGCGTGGTACCAGAACAGTCCGGCATCCGGGAACTTGAGATGGTAGGTGAAGCTGTCCCCTTCGGCCACGGGCTTCTGGGAGAAGTTGGCCGCGCCGTCGAAATGATAGTCCATGCGCACGCCGTGGGCATGCAAGGTGGTCGGGAATCCGGTGCGGTTCTTGAGGCGGACGATCACTTCCGCCCCCTGCTTGACGCGGATGACGGGCCCGGGGATGGAGCCGTTGTAAGCCAGCATGCGGACGTCGCGGCCCATCAGGCTCTTCTTGACCGGGGCGGCGTCGAGGACCAGGGTGGCCCCATCAGCAACATCCAAGGTCTGGGCTTCCGCGGCATAGTCCAAACCAAGAGTGGACGTGGGAAACTCCGTGGGCGCGACCACGATCGGCGCGGTGGAATTGTCGCTGATACAGCCGCACAGGGCCAACAACGCAACGACCCAAAGCGCCCACTGGTTCATCGATTGTCCTTGGCCGGGGAATCCGCGGCTCCGGATCGGGATCCCGGCTTGTGCGTCTCCCCTTGTCCGGATTCCGTTACGGAAAAATCCCAGCCGTTCCCGGCCGTGATGGTCAAACGCCTTCCGCGCAAATCGTAGTAGTAGGATCCGGCCCCGCCCGCGTCCGGTTTGGCCAAGGGCTCCCGGGTCCATCCATGCAGGCCCACGTGCTTTTCCCTGACCGCGGGAATGGCCACGGAGGCGCGTCCCACCCTCGTGAAGAAATCCTCCCACGGCACGCTGACTCCCGGCATGCGCTCTCCGGGCAGCCCCTTTTTGTGGATGCGTCCGTCGATGATGGTGAATGCCGTGGGTTCGAAGAAGCATCCGTCCATCGGGCCCACGCCCAGTTGCCGGATGCTGTCGTACTTGGAGAACATGGCGACGAAGGGCGTATCGACCAATGGCGTATAGGTGGTGGCGAAGGGATTGTTGGTAAAGGCGACCCAGCGGTCGATGTAGGAAAGCCGGGGGACGGGAAGGGAATCCTTCAGGTTGGCCTGAATGGAAATCCACACCTTCTCGGTCTGAAAGGTGTCGACGTAGTAAGGCTCGTTATGGTAGAAGGTGGTGTCGTAGGTGAGATAGTTGGAGATGCTGTCCACATAGGCGAGCACGGCGTATTGCGACGACTGGTAGCGGGCCGACAATTCCGTCAGCAGCTTCTCGCGGTAGAAGGTATCGATGAAGCAGCTTCCGAAATCGGGATAGCAGGCGTTCTGGATGGCGACGCCGTCCGAGGGATAGGTCATCTGCACCGTGGGCGGCACGCTGGGGCAATGGGCCTGGACGGAATAAAAAACCGGAGACGCGAACAAAGCGGCTCCGGCGATCAGGGAAAGTGAAGTGTTGTTTAAACCTTTGGTCAAACCGCTGGTGAAACGAAAAGCGCGCGCCATCCCGGACACTATGGCCGCGCCTTGCAAAATCAGTTTCCGAGCACGAGAGGAGCGCTGAGCCGCAGGTTTCCCTGGGTCAGGCTGAGCACGTAGCTGCCGGCGGTGAGGCCGCGTTTGCCGAGGTCGACGCGTTCTTCCATGGCGGCTGCGCGGCCGGGCAGGTTGAACATTTCTTTTCCGGCGGTGGAATATACGCTCATGACATACGGTCCTGCCTGGGACAGGCGCATGCTGATGGTACCATTTTCCAGGGGCCGGATCATCAGGCGGTTGTCGTCCGTCCGGGCGGGGCCGTTCATCAGCGCGGTCACGGACGGATCGAGCTTTTCGACGAACAGACCCTGCACGTCGTCCCCGTGGATGATGTTCCCGGATTTGAACCAGGGGTAAACGCCCCAGGTGCCGCCGAAGAGGTCCGTGGCCGTGCTGGGTCGGTGGAAGGCGACTTCCTTCATCTTGGTGGGATCGGAAACGTCGAGGACGCGGATACCCGCCGTGTAATGGCCGACGAACATCAGGTTGCCTTTCAGGTAAACGTTGTGTCCAATGATGCCTTTGACTCCAATGTATTTGCCGAGGAGCTTGGGTGGGCTGGTCAGGGAAAAGTTGCTGATGTCCCAGGACTTGATGGTGCAGCCCGCGGTCTCTTCCGTGGTGAAGAGGGTCTTGTTGTCGTCGGAGGGCCAGGAATTATGGGAGATGCCCTTGGCCGGTTCGCCCAGGCCTACGTCGGTGGCGTTGAAATCGATGACGCCGAGTTTCAAGGGCGTGGTGGTTTCGACGTTGGCGATGTTCCAGATGGTCAAGGTGGCCTTGAACTGGTTGGAGACGTAGAGTCGATCCCCGCGGCCGTACATGTCATGGGCCTCACCCACGATGGTGCGGACCAGCCTGGGGTTCAACGGATCTTCTAATGTGAAAATCATAACGCCGGCGGTGGATTCATAGGCGACGAAGAGGCGGGCCGGAGTGACGGTGGTGTCGACGAACAGGGTATGGGCGGTCTTGAACCAAGTAGTGGGGCTTTTGACGAGCACGGCGGGCTTGTTCTGGTTGAGAGGGCTCATGTCGATGATCTGCAGGCCGTCCGAGTTCTGCTGCGAGACCTTGTAGATGTAATTCTTGTAGCCGTTGACCTCGTGCCAGATGGAGTTTCCGGTGGAGGGGATGAAATTGACTTCCTTGGGAAGCGCGGGGTTGCTGATGTCGACGATGTCGACTCCGCCAGGAGTGCGGCTGGTGAGCAAGGCGTATTCCTTGCCGGTGGCTCCCGTCCACCCCCAAATCCCGGCCGAAGCCTGCACCGTGCCGGGACGGATGAAGGTCCCCAGTGTAGTCATGCTTTTGCTGGTTTGCGCGAATCCGTCCACGGACAAGAGTCCGGCCACGGCCAAGCCCAGGTATTTTACGTAAACAGCCTTGTAATCAACGCCAATCCAAACTCCCATATCGATTTCCCCCCGCTTTCTTAGGGAAGGTAATGACAACGTCCTAATATACCCGAGGTGCCCAGAAAAAAAGGGTTGTCCCGCCGACAACTCGAAATGCGGTTTGCGCCCTGAAAACGCGGATTCGGTAGATACTATTTAGGAAAACAGGCGATTTCCGACCTGCGGGGGGTTCCATGCGTAACGATTTAGGTCTCATCCTGTTCACGGCGCTGTTGTCGTTCGGGAATGCGGCCGCGGACGATAGCACTGATACCAAGGATATGGACGTCAAAACCACCGGATACTTCATCGTTGACGGCGGATTCATCTCCGAGACGGAAGACGTCGGACTGAAGAAATGGAATAACGAATCCTACGGGGATTTCATCGGCGGCCTGCGCCTCTCGGCCCGGCCTTCCGAGCGGTTCCATCTGATCATCAACCCGGAACTGAAAAGCCATAGCATCTTCCCCATCTCGCCCGGCATCGCCACGGGCGAGACCGTGCAGAAGCCGAAATACGACATCTACCTGGAAGAGGCCAAGGGCTCCTGGGCCTTTGGTGGCGGCGATCGCCGCGCCTGGTCCTTGGACTTCGGCCTGCTGCTCTACAAGGACAATCCCGATACCCACGTGTTCGGCGATTACCTGTTCCGGTCCATGATCTACCCCGGCATCCTCTTCACCAAGTTCGATTATCCCCAGGCCCAGATCTTCGGCCTGCACGCGCGCGCGGACTTCCTGGATGGCGCGCAGAAAAACCATCTCTTCGTGCTCAGCGAGATCCGCAATTATCCCTACTACGATTTTTCCGTTGCCTACTCCGGCAGCATCTCCCTGGGCAAGGCGTTTGAATTCGGAATCGGCGCGAACGCGCGCTCCCTGATCCCCGTGCGTCCTAGCCGTACCGCACCCGCGGGAGGCGAAGGCCTGGGCGTGCAGGACAACACCTATAAATTCGTTCCCTACCAGGACAGTACGCTCGTCCACAATGCAGCGGGACAGGTGATCAAGACGGTCTGGATAGACCCCATTCCCGGCACGGATTCGGCTTCGGTCAGGGTCAGGGATTCGGCCGGCAACGATGAACCCTTCCGCGTCAAGGCCACAGGCGGAGGCATAGCGGGACTATCCCGGGGCCCCTTGAGCAACAATGCGATCCCCAGCCTCACTCCCGCCGACGGCGCCGGTGATCTGTATCCGGAACTCCATGGCACCAACACCCATTACTCCTTCGCCGGAACCCTTCTGACTTCCCGGATCTCCTTCGACGCCCTGGCGCTGACCGGTATGGGCGATGCGCTGGGAAAGAATGCGTTCAAGGTGTATGCCGAAATGGCCGTGCTGGGTTGGAAGAACTATCCCGGCTATTATGAGAACCGCAGCGAGCGCATGCCCATCATGGGAGGCATTTACCTGCCCACCTTCAACAAGCTGGATTTCCTGACCGTGGAAGTGGAGCAATATACGAGCAAGGAACTTCCCACTTACGACAAGCGATCCTTCCTCAACGTGCCGCAGCCGGGCAACCATAAGGAAGAGGTGGAAACGCTGTGGGACGCGGCCCGCCGCAAGCGGGACGATTTCAAATGGGTGGTCTCGGCCAAGAAGTCCTATCGGGGCTGGGGCCTGGTTGGCCAGGTCGGCACCGACCATACCAAGCTCCTCAACGACGGCGGTACCGATGTGTTCGACGTGATGTCCAGCCCCTCGCAATGGTACGCGCAGGTGCGTTTCGTCGGCGGGATATATTGATGGATTGGGCGGATTACGGTCCCGCTCGGGATCGAGGCCCGCGGCGAGGCCCCATTGGGCGGGCCGTCGGCCAGCGCTTCATGGCAGACCAGCGGCTTCGCATCAAGGCTTCGCGAACGGCGCTATCGTAACGCAACCCTCGTCCGGGCGCTGGCTCGCATAGCTCAAAGCGATCCAGCCCGGGCTCCGCGGCGTCCTTTCAATCCGCACTTCGTCGATCAATCCCTGGAAATTCAACTTGCCGGGAAGATGCGCTCCCAATATCAAGGGGTTCGCGCCTCCGGCCTTGAGGCTCACGCCATCCGCGGAGAAATCCAGCCGTCCATTGACGTAACCCCGGAATCCACCCGCCGTGGAGGTCAAGGCCACGAAGTAGAGGCTGTCCGCGGTAACCAATCCGGACCAGCGGTAGACGCTGTCCGAGGCCCGGCTGTAATGGGACATTTCCCCGGTATTGCTGATGCCCCAGGCCAAGGCGGAAATGCCCGAGGTATCGGTCTTGAAGCTGAGCAGGCGGTGGCGTATGCTGTCGCCCACGGGCTGGATGGGACCGGGGCGGATCCAGGCGCTCATAGTGATGGAGGTGTTCGAATCCGGCAGGAACAGATTCGAAGCGGGGAGCTCGACCTGATCATCCTTCCCGTCGAATTGCAGGCCCCGCCCCACGACTCCGGGCACGGAAGCGGCGGCCGGCATCGCCCCTCCGGGAATCCCGTGAAATCCGTTAGCGGTGCGGTCGCGGATCACGGCGTCACGGGAACCGCTTTGCACGGGTGATTCGCCCAGATGCCACACTCCCGCGAACCCCTGGGCGGTGTCGAATACCGGACGCGCGAAAACGGCCGCCGCCGCATCGGCCCGGCCCGAGAACAGGCACAGGAATTGGGACGCATCATTGCCCCGCACCGTATCCACGCGGACCCACAAATCCGCGGTCCTTCCCGCCGGATCCCAGGTTTCCAATTCGAAGGGAAGCAAAGTGGCGCTGTCTCCCCGGGTCACCCGCAAATCCGCGCCATCCGCTTTGGCCTGGCTGAAATCGAAGTTCGCTGCCGTGAGGCGGACCAGCATGGGGAAACCGCGCAGGGTCTCCCCCACGTCCGCGCCCGTCGCCGCCGTATTGATGGCGATGCGATAGGCGTTTTTCCATCCGGCATAAGGATAGACCTTCGCCGCGCCTTCGGGCGGCACGACCAAAGGGGAAACCAGCAGGTTACGGGTAGGTTCCCCGCCGGATCCCGTGAACAACAAGGACTCATACCTGGCCGCGGGCACTCGCTCCAGCGGGACTTCTCCCAGGATGGCGGCGGCGGAATCGATCAGGGCGGAGATACCGGTTCCGGGCAGATAGACATAGGCGCCGGTTGCGCGCGCATTTTCGGGAAGTCGCACGCGCACGGTTCCGGTGGGGACCAGCGCCGCCCCCGCAAGCCGCTGCACCGTGTCGGAGGCCGGTACGGCGATTCCGGCCAGGAGGGCCGCCGTGGCTTCAGTCGGGTGTTCAGCGATCAGGTTGTAGGTTCCAGCCGGCAGGTTTTCGAACCGGTAGCCGCCGGTCCGATCCGTCAGTTGCCGGCGCGTATCGGGAAGCGCACCGTCGCGCACGGGATCGAAAGCGGCGTCATACAGGGATACCTTGATGCCGCTGGCGGGCAGCCCGTCCCGCGTCACTGTTCCTTTGACGCCGTTGGTGGTCACCGATCCCGATCCGGCCAGGCGCTCACGATCATCGGAACAACCCTCCAGGATAAGCAGCGCCAGGGCGAGAACCGAAACCGGAATCCAAAACCGTTTCCGCAGGCAATCTCTTTCCAAAGACCTTCCGGACGCGGTCCCCATCATGATGCCGCCGCCGCGATCGGTAACGCCATGGGAAACACCTGCAGGTTGACCTGATAGACCCGATCCCCGACCCCGGATTGTTCTGAAATCTCCAGCATGTCCTGATGGAACCGGCGCACGCGCTCCCGGATTTTTTCCATCGCCGACCCGTTTAATGTCAACGATACGGTGGAAATGTCCCGGGCCTCCTTCGGGGTCTTTTCCAGGGCGTGTTTCGCCAGTTCCAGGGACTGCAGCTGGAAGGTCTTGACGGCAAAGGACCGCCACTCATCGCCCGTGGTCAGGTATTTATCGGTCAGGGAATATCCTCCAGCCCGTTTGCGGACGATCATGCCGAGGCTTTCGAGCAGGGAGATGGCCTTGCGCGCCTCTTTGGCCGTGATGGCCGGGACGAGCATCGCCGCCAGGGTTTCGTAGTCCCCCTTGAAGGGGTGGTAATGCAGGGCCTCGCGCACCGCCGTATAATACCATTCCTGGTAGAACTCGTACTGGGATCGCTCGACCTGCTTCCCACCCAGGCCGGTGAAGCCGATCAGGCGCTCGAAATACTGCTGCGCTTCGCGATCGGACTTTGCGCGGCCATACAGGACCAGCAATTCGAAGTATTCCGCCTTGCGCTTGCTTAAGGCCAGCACGGTGGCGAAGGGGGCGATCTTCTTGAGGGAAAGCGGCCGTTTGCCTTGCAGGATGCGGACCACCAGCCCCGCATCCAAACCCACCTTGCCGCCGATGTACCGCAGGGAGAAATACCTATTCACGGTTCTACGCCATTCGTAATATTCCCGCAGGAACGCATGATAGTCGTAGTACCGGTAGATATCCGGAGCAATGGGGGCAGAAAGACCGGAACCGTCCATAAATGGAATATAGCAGCGAAAGCGGCCGTTGATTGTGGATAATTCCAATAATCGTCACTTTTATGTCAACAGGTTGGAGCGGTCCCCAAGAACCTGAACCCGAAGGCATTGGCCATACCTATCGGCCGCATCGATTCAAACGATTGGCCCTACCCATCCCGTTGCTGGTATCTTCTCCATAGCACAGCAAACCAGCGAACCCGGAGGACGAATTGAACAACAGCCAATCCACCACCATGAAAAACCTCGCATCCGCCTTCGCGGGGGAATCGATGGCGCATATGAAATACCTGCACTTCGCCGGAATCGCCCGGGCCAATGGACATCCCGAGGTGGCCGAGGTTTTCGAAGAGACAGCGGCCCAGGAAATCAAACACGCCTTGGCTCATGCCGAGCTGATCTATCCCGCGCAGCTGGTGGACACGGCCAAAGCCTTGGAGCTCGCCATCGAAGGGGAAACCTACGAGTACACGGAAATGTATCCGGGATTCCGCCGGGACGCCGAGCGGGAAGGCAATCCCGCCGCCGAGCGCGAATTGGAAGAGCAGATCCAGGAATCCAAGGAGCACGTGGAACTCTTCCGGGCCACCCTGGCGACGGCGGCCAAGCGTTTCGCGGCCCTGGCCCGCATCGAGGAGAAGCACGCCAACCGTTATCGTCAAACGTTGAACAAGGTCAAGGCCTGAGGAGTACAATATGAAAAAGTGGAAATGCATCGTATGCGGATATATCTACGACGAAGCCAAGGGCGCGCCCGCGGAAGGCCTGGCCCCGGGAACCCGCTGGGCGGACATCCCCGAGGACTGGAGCTGCCCCGATTGCGGAAGCTTAAAATCCGATTTCGAAATGGTCGAGGAGAAAGGCTAGTCCTTAAACACCGGGGAGCGGGGAATGCCGGGAAATCGGAAAGGCGCCGCGCTTCCGCCCTTTAACGCTCTGCTTCCAGCTTCGCCATGTGAACGCCGATTTCCTTCGCCCACTTGGCCAGGAACGCCGATCGCGGCGCACCCTTGCGCCAGGTCAGGGCGATCTTCCGGCTGGGCGTGGGATCCGCGAAGGGAAGATAACGGATAGTGGCCGCCTGGCTGATGGGCGCGTTCACGGCGAGCCAAGGCATCAGAGTGATCCCGTTACCGGAACCGATCATCTGACGCAAGGTCTCCAGGCTGGTGGCGCGGAAATACGGATGCTCATGGGCGCCGGTCTGGTGGCACACTTCGAGCGCCTGGTCCTTGAGGCAATGGCCGTCTTCCAACAGGTATAGCGTTTCGCCTTTCAGATCCTTTGTCGACAATAGGGATTTACGGGCCAAAGCGTGGGTTGCCGGCACGGCCAGGTAGAACGGCTCGGTGAAGATTTCCTGCGACACCAGTCCGTGCTGGGCAATGGGCAAAGCCAGGAAGGCCGCTTCCACCTGCCCGTCGGCCACAGCCTTCAGCAAATCCCTGGTCTGCATTTCCGAAAGGTACAGATCCAGATGCGGATGGTGCTTACGGGTGAACGGCACCACTACGGGCATCAGATAAGGAGCCAGCGTGGGAATCACGGCGATCTTGAGTGGACCTGAGCGTGGGTCCTTCAAGGCCTGGGCGGCATCGCCAAGCCTGCGGGCCTGTTCCAGGATGCCCATGGCATAAGGCAGCAGGCCTTCGCCTGCAGGCGTCAATCGCGCCCCGCGGGCATTGCGCTCGAACAGGGTAACGCCCAGTTCCTCTTCCAGCTTTTTCAATTGGCCGCTCAAAGTGGGTTGGGAAACGAAGCAGCGCTCCGCGGCGTGGCCGAAATGCTTAAGGTCGGCGACGGCGGCGAAATATTCCAAATCACGGATGTTCATGGCGCAAAGATAGCAGGAATCGGATTTCGATATGCAGCGCTGAAAGCGGGACCGGGATGATGAACGAAAATCGCCCCTAAAAGCGAATCCCCCCTCGTGTAGCGCGAGGGGGGATTCAAGTACCGGCGACCGTGCGCCGTTGGTAGCGGCTTCCGCCGCATATGAACCGGGATGTCTTCGAGGCTCCGCCTCGTTTTGTCCCCCCGAGCGCCCCCGGATACTGCGCTTCGGGACCGGCCTCAACCCGTAACCTGTATGTGTCTCTTGTACACACCGGGGCGACCTGTTATGAAATCTATACTCTTCCTTTACGGGAAGCCAAGCATTATTTTCCGGAATTCGCGCCCGGGAAATCTGGGCCGGCGGATCCCGCCGCGGCATGCTGCGGCGTGGGTCTTTCCTGCAATTTGGGACGGAAGCGTGGGAAACCGGCTTTCGGCAACGGTATCAGGCCCGCCTGTTCCAGAGGAAATCTGTCTTTGACCGCTCCCCTGTCGCCGACGCCTTCACGGCCCAGAAGCCATCCAAGCAACGCCGTATTGGCGCCTTCCACGGATATCAGCGGATAGCCTTTGAGGAAAAGCGAATCGATCATCCGGAGAGGACGCTTCAAGCGGCCGACTTCCCAAGGGTGGAAGGCGCGGGCCACGGCAGGCTGGAATCCGAAATGGGCGGCGAACCTGGCCAGGGGCAGATTAACCCCGGTCCCTCCCACAAAGGCCTTCACCAGGCGGTTGCGGGATTTTTCGTAGGCGATTTCCGCGGGCACACCCTGAAAATACCGGAAGGCGCTCAAATGCCAATCCAGGAAGACGTCGAGGTCGACGCGCTCGGAAAGCTCCGCGTAAATGCGCCCGGAAAATTCCAGCGCCAAAGTAAACAACCACATGGGCCTGCCCGCCACCGTGACGCGGCCCATGTCCGCCGCCGCGCGCGCGCCCGGAAGCGGCTCAGTTCCGGCCACGGCGGCCTGGCGGCGGAGGGCGCGCACCTTGCGCTTGACCAGATCGTAACTTCCGGAATACCCCATGACCGTGAGGCGTCGATACAGTTCCATGGAACGCGCGGCGGGTTTTTCCGCCAGCATTTCCGAAAGGGCAGCGAAGTGGCCAGCCAGCTTGCCGACTCCCGCGGCAGGAGGGCCGTCGCCATGGGTAAGGTATTTCCGGAGGGTGTTGCGGCTTACACCCAGGATCCGGGCGATCCTGCGCCGGGAATAGCCTTCCCCGGTCAATGCCATGGCAGCCGCGATGTCCATGCACGTCCTCCCGCAAGTGGGTCGTGTCGGACATTTAATATAATGCGGAAGCGGCCGGCGGGGTTGGTTCCCCTACGCCGGCCGGAATTCGGAATTCAACCGGAAACGGCGTTCCCGGTTTTTTCGGGAATATTCAGCGAACTCCGCGGCGCAATTCGATGGTGGGCGGATCGGACAGGAAAACCATCTGCAATTTCTCGCCGGTAGGCATCAGCTTTTGCAGGAGCGGCAGAACATGGGATTTGTAATGTTCGCGCACTTCATCGGAAAAGCCCGAGGCGTCGATCGTTTCCAGAATCTCGATGGTCTTGGTGTGGGTGGGCGCGATGACATGGATTTCCCGGGGTCCGGAAGCGGGTTTCTTTTCGCCGGCCTTGCGGCCACGGCGGGTGCGGCTTTCCTCGGGAATCATCCCTTTTTTCCGGAGCAGGGTCTTCATGCTGAAGAAGTGCGGTTTGGAAAGTTCCTTGAAGTCCAGGCTCTTCACCAGTTCATCATAGGTGCATCCCGGATGCTCCTTGATGTATTGCTTGGCCTTTTCGTTCAACTTCTTCTTCTCGATCTTTTTCAACGTGGTTTCCTTTGCGACTGGATGAACGGCGTTTCCGCTTCTGGGCTTGTCGAATGGGCCGCCGAACAGGAACAAGGCGTTCACGTCCTTGGAATTTCCGCGCGGCTTTTCCCGATCTTCGCGGGACTTGATGGCCTGCTCCACTTCATTGAAGTGCTGGCGCGAAACCACGGCGTCCCCGGTGAAAACCTGGAAGGTTTCGAAATCTTTCCCGGGATTATTTTTTAGGAAGAGATATACTTTCTGTTTCAATGGATTGTTGAAAAGAAGATCCGGTTTCTCTTTCATGACTGTCGTATTCATATTCATCCCGCTCACAATTACATATGGGTGAACACCCTGGCCGGGCCCGGGAAATTGACCTTGGAGCCTCATCCCGAATCATCCGCTGCTGTTGGTATAGTCCGGAATCCCGTCGGGAACGCCGTCATCCAGTGGCAAAAGCCCTGCCCAAGCAATCTATTCACGATTAAAATAACAATTATTTTTATGAATTTCAATTAGTGAAAAACACTTCTTTCCCTGGTAAATGAGCCGAAAATTGTCATTCCGCGTAACAAGTTGTTGAAAAAGTAATACGCCGGCCGAAGGCCAGAGGCGGAATAGTTATTTTAACCGCATGCGCCTCCAGGATCCTCACGGCAGGCATATCCGCAAATTGCGGGTACAGCTTACCGATGCATGCAACTTCCGCTGCTTCTATTGCATGCCCCACGGCACGCGGTTTCAACCCGCCGACAAATTGCTTTCTCCCTCCGAGATCGGGGACATCTGCGCGGACCTCGCGGCCATGGGCGTGGAGGAGATCCGCGTCACCGGCGGCGAGCCCACGGTGCGCCCCGAGTTCGCAGCCATCATGGAACGCCTGGCGCGGACCGCCTGGAAGAAATTCGGACTCACCACCAACGGATTCCTGCTCGCCGACAAGCTGCCGCTCCTCAAGGATCTGGGTTGCGGCCACATCAATATCAGCCTGGACAGTCTGCGGGAGGAGCGCTTCCGCTCGATCACCGGAAGCCCGCATTTCCGCAAGGTGATCGCGGCCATCCTGCGCGCCAAGGCGATGGGGTTCGAGGTGAAGGTGAACGCGATCGTGTTCCGCGGCCTCAACGACGCGGAGCTGCCCGCGTTCCTGGATTTTTCCGCCGAGCACGGCGTCGAGGTCCGCTTTCTGGAACTGATGCGCGTCGGCCCCGCCATGGGCGATCATGCCGCGCAATTCATCCCCGCCGCCGAGATGATCGAAGGCCTGCGGAAAGTGGCGGATCTGATACCGGTGGCCTCGAGCGTGGATTCCACCTCATTCGGATTCCGCACCGCCCGTGGCGCCCGGATCGGATTCATCGCTTCCGAATCCCAACCCTTTTGCGGCGCCTGCTCACGCTTGCGGTTGTCCGCCACCGGCAAGTTGCGCTCGTGTCTGTTTTCCGATACGGGAGTGGAGTTGCGCGGCCGGGACCGGCTGGACTATCCGGAGATTCTCCGGGAAGTGATGGCCATGAAACCGACGGGCCGCCTACCGGATATTCCCCAGCCCATGAACCAGATCGGCGGCTAAGGCCCTTACAAGCGATGAGCGTGGAAATGCGCAGCAAACTCAGAGGCGAAAAAACCAAGGAGCCGAGACACCCAGCGGTAAACGCGGCCCGCGAAGCGGGAAGCAGTCAGACTTAATTAAGCGAGGAGCGTTGAGTTTGCTTCGCAAACTCAGATGCGAAAGAATCAAAGAGCCGAGACTCACACCCGTAAACGCGTCCCGCGAAGCGGGTAGCCGGCAGACTTATAAAAGCGAGGAGCGTTGAGTTTGCGAAGCAAACTCAGAAGCGACGAGCCACAAACCCTAGCGGTCCCCGTCGAATCCCAAATTGAGCCCGGCCCCCAGACGGATATAGTAGAAGGGCTTGCCGCCCTCGATCCCCGCCATCCCCACGCGCAGGGTGCCCAAGGGCGTGACGTACCCCGCCTGGGCCTCCCAATGCGGCGTGAAGGGGAGTTCCCGGCCGCCGGTAACATGGGAGTCCAGCTGTTCGGGCAGCAAAGCCGGCTCATAGTTCCGGTAGCCGCCGACGATCAAGCGCAGCCCCGCCTTTCCGAAGGTCGGGGCGTATTCGATTTTCGCATCCTGGAAATTCGCGGAGCGGAGCAGGAACAGGAAATATTCGTCCTGGAAGGTGAACACGTCGATTTGGCCGGCTTCGACGTAGTCGAATATCGCGAGCTCCTGGTTGGACTGGTTCGACCAGAAAAATTGGTCGGAGAAACGGAAATCCCCGATGCTGGCCCGCAGGCGGGATTCGAAATTGGACGTGGAGAACTTGACCGGTCCGAACAGGTTGACGCGATTGAGATTCTTGTAACTGAGACGCAGGAAATGCGGATAATTTCCCGCGGGATCCGGTTTGCCCAGGCCCAGGAAGGCGGTTTCCTGGAAATCCGTGGACAGGAAATTCGCGTTTTCCGGATCCGCGCCTACCGGCAGGAACATATCGTGCTTCTGGATGGCCGTGCGCAGGTACATCGACGGCATCGGGAATATCTTCAGGAACAATTCGGAAAGATCGCGATCCACCCGCACGGCGCCGGCCTCCAAGGCCTGGGCGGCCCGGGGCACGGACAAGCGGGGATAGAAAATCTCCCAATGGGTCCAGGATATCCCCAATTCCAGGTGGAGCGGATAGACCGGCGTGATCATGAACCGGGTTCCGTATCCCGGGCCGTGCCCACCCAGGATGGTCCCGACATCGCCCTGGAAAGGGATGTAGAACGGCTCGCACCACGATATCCCACCGTAGACTTCCGGCTCGCGATAAGGCAGATCCTCGCCGGTCAGAACGGCGTTCCATCCGGCGCGAAAGGTAATCTTGGATTTCTCCTTGGCGTCGAAGACCAGGACCGACTTCTCCTCCCCGCTGCCATTGGTCCATTCCAGATCCAGATCGGTATAGAAACCGGAACCCTCCAAGGCGTCGATGGCGCCCTCGCCGGTGCTGTCCTGCTTGTCACGATCGGATATGCGGATAATGTCCAGGAGCAACTGCCTTCCTCCTGAAGCGAGGGGATTCACGGAGAGACGGTTCAATCCCAGGCGGTCCACCTCGGCGGGAACCTTTGCGGCCCCGGGGGCCGACCCTGTGGTTTTGGCAGCCGAACCCGCGGCTTCGGCAGCCGAACCCGCCGCTCCGGAAGCCTGTCCCGCCGACGCGTGCCCGCTACCGCCGCGCAGCGGATCCTTGCCCAATATTGATTGGAGCACGTCCATGGACCGTAACGCGGAGGTATACCCCAGTTCCACCCAGCGGCGCGGATCGGGTTCCTCCGGATCGAATTCCCCCTGTGGCTCCAGTTCGATGCGGACAATGCGCGCGCCTTCGCCCGCTTCCCCGCCGTCGCGCCATGAGGATCCGGTATTCCGCTGCAAGGAGCGGAGATTCAGGGAATCGGTCCACGGGACGTGGACGCTTTCCAGTGAAGGCGGCCTCAGGCTGTGGCCGGGTTGCACCAGGATGAGTTTGTCGTAGGCGAAGGGCAGTCTGTCCGCCATGACGGTATGCCCCGACAACAGGGAGCCGGATGCGTACGGCCACAAGCGTTGCCGCTGGCGCACCACGTCAGCGGGGAGCAGCGAGCCCTTAAGGATCGACTGCATTCCACCTTCAGTAAGCACGGCCCCTTGATCCGTGGACAGATCGGAAACCTGCACGGCCAACCGCCGCGGCGTCGTGGACAGATCCTCCACCGGCCCGGCCGGGGCATCGTGGGTCAGTTTCGCGACCATCCAGGAGAGATGCAGGTATTCGCCCGTTTGCCCCACCGTTACTTCGTTCCATCGCGCCCCCGAGGTCTGGAGGCTTTGCAGGCCCAGGGGCAACACCCATTGCAACGGGTCAGGGCCGCTGGGAATGAAGGCATTGCGCGGCGACCGTTCCTGCAACGGATGCGGACGCAGGTATTCTTCCAGGGGATTAGCAAGCATCTCCCTTTCCATCCCCGTCGCACTGTACCCCAAGGCCCAGGCCGCGCCCAGCAGCACTGCCTTGGACTCCGCGACCATGGCATCCGGGGCCAGGCCGAACTCCTCCAGGGCCTTCCACACGCCCAGATAGGCATAGACAAGTTTGTTGTCCGCGCTCAGGAACATGACATTGCCATAGTGCGGCGCGGTCTCGCGCATTGGGTTCCGGAGACCGGAGGGATTCACCGTGTCCGCGAAATGCGGCGGAGCAACCGCCGGCGATGCGGATGGAGCAGTCGGGGCGGGCGCGGCGGAAGGGGATGAAGAAGGCAAGGAAGTTTGGGCGGAGGTCGGCGCCGCGGCCGCGGGTTTTCCGGTCACAGACACGGGCCCGGCAGGCTTGGCGGCGGAATCCTGCGCGGGCGCTTTTCCCTCTTCCGAGGTGTCCAGGAAAACGAAGGCGGGAACTGCGGATGGAACGCATAGGAATGCCGAAGCCGACAGCAAGGCGGAATGGATGAAAGCGGATCTACGCGGCTGGAACGAAGGCATAGTGATGGTTTCAATATCATACCAATTTGCGGCGGCGCAAAGCCGTTTTTAGTACCTTGGGCGAGGGCTCCGTTAGCCCTCGGAACAACCTAGGGAACCGGTACCGGACTTGATATGGAAGCCGTTGCAGCCTACATCACCGCCCATGATCGCGCAGAAGCCGAGCGCCTTGGCCGCGGCCTCCTGGAGGCACACCTGGTCGCCTGCGTGAATATCCTGGAAGGCGCGCGTTCCCTGTATTGGTGGCAGGGGAAAATCGAGGAGACTACCGAGTGCGTCCTGATCGCCAAAAGCGTCGCCGCGCGCCAGGACGCGATAGTCGCGAAAGTGAAATCCCTGCATGGATACAAGGTCCCTTGCGTCGTCTTCTGGCCCTTGTCCGGCGGCAACCCCGATTTCCTGGAATGGATTAGGACGGAAACCGGAAATGCCTAGGCTGTACGTAGCCCTCGAAATGCCGGAAGGCGTGCAGGATCGGCTCATGGACGTTTCCACCGGCCTGCCCGGCGCGGATTGGACGTCCCCGGAGGATTACCATTTGACCTTGCGCTTCATCGGCGAGGTGGATCAGGAAACCTTCGAAACCATCCGCGAGGGGCTGGCCGGCCTGGTCTTTTCCTCGTTCCGTCTTTCCCTGAAAGGCATGGGTGTTTTTCCTTTGCGCGGAGACCCGGAAGTGCTGTGGGCCCGAGCCGCCAGAAGCGAAAGCCTGCTCAGCCTCCGCAACAAGGTGGACAGTTTGCTGGGAAAAAAAGGCGTGCCGCCCGACACCCGGAAATTCTTCCCCCATGTAACTCTCGCCAAGGTCAAGAACTGCCGTGAGCCTTGGGTGGGCCTTTACGTGGCGGAGCATTCCCTGTTTTCCATCGACGAGATCCCGGTGCAAAGCTTCTGCTTGTATTCCAGCCGTCTCACGCCGGAAGGCGCGATTCACGCGGTGGAAGGGACCTATCCATTGCAGGGGATTTTGGAAGCGGAAGGATGAAGAAGGGGCTAGGGGTTAGGGATTAGGGTCGCAGGCAGCGAACCGTCTCCGGTATGCTCGCCTGCGTTCTTGTTGCGGCTGCGACGAAGCGGCAGCGAATGCCCCGCCGTTTGCACGAGCCGCCCAAAAGTTTTTTCTTACCCTAATCCCTAACCCCTGCAGGGAAAAGACCCGCTGCAGTCAGATGAAATCGCGCTTGCTGAACCAGAGGCTGGCGATGAGCAGATAGATTCCGATGAACAAGAGGCCGTACAGGGAGTTGTATAGCACGAAGTGTTCGCCGATGGGAAGATTATAGACCACGCGGCCGCGGATATTGAAGTTCTCCAGGTTGGGAATCACGAAATAGATGGCCTTGATGAGCTTCTCTGTGAAGGGCGTGATCACGGGCGTTCCCGGCAGGCGGCTGCCGTATTTATGGATGAAGGCGAGATGGTTGGCGATGTCTCCGGCGAGGTGCCCCGCCACGTAAATCCCCAAGGTGAACAGGGCGCTGAGCGTAGGCGTGGAGAAGGCCGAAAATAAAAGCGCCGCCGCGGTGATGACCGCCATCTCGACGAAGATGAGGTAGATGGCGGTCAACAGGGCCGGTTGCGGGCGGGTGCCGATGAGGATCAGGACCAAGAAGAATACCAGGGTCATTACGGCCAGGTTCATGGCCAGCACCATCAGCAGACCGAGGTATTTTCCGACTATGAAATGCCAACGCGGCAGGGGCTTGGCCAGCAAAGTGAGGATGGTCTTGCGCTGGATTTCCTTCTGGACCAGGCCGATGCCGACGAAGATGGACATCAACAGTCCGGTCAAAGACATCACGGCCAGGGTGAAATCCGAGATGACCGTCTGGCGCGCGAACACGGACCACTCCCCGAGCATCAAAGAGAAGACGATGAGGCCCACGGCGAAGAGGACCAGGTTGTACAGGATTTTATCGCGCACGGTTTCGCGAAAGGCGTTCACGGCGATGATCAGGATCGGTTTCATCCGGCTTTCGCGACCTCCATGGCCAGCACGTCCTCGAGGGAATGCCGGTTGCGGTTCATGGATACTATTGGCGCGCCTTGCGCCAGTGCCCATTGCAGGAGAAAGCGTTGCGAAGAGGCATCGGGACAGGAGACCGTGCGGGGATCGACCAGGGTTCCCACGCCCTTGGGCACGGATTCCGGCTTGAGATCCGCGGCGAACTGGACCACCCAGTGTTCCGCCTCCCCTTCCAACACCTGTTCGACCGTACCCTGGCGGCGGATTTGCCCGTCCACGACCATGGCGAGGCGCGTGCAGATGGCTTCCACGTCGCTGAGCACGTGGCTGGAATAGAACACGGTGATGCCTTGGGAATGCAGGTTCTTCAAAAGGGCGCGCACGTCGCGGCGGCCCAGGGGATCGAGGCCGGACATGGGTTCGTCGAGAATGACCATGCGGGGCCGGGAAAGCAGGGCCTGGGCCAGGCCGATGCGCTGGAGCATTCCCTTGCTGTAGGTGCGCAGCTTCCGATCCATGGCATCGGGTTTGATGCCCACTAGATCGGCGACCTCCTTGACGCGCGTCTTGAGGTCGGTCCAGGAGAGTCCGGAAAGCTGGCCGTAGAACCAGAGGAACTCGCGGCCCGTGAGATAGTCGTAGAAGTAGGGCTGCTCCGGAAGGAACCCGACTTCGCGGCGGCTGCGGGGGGTACCCGCGGCGTGACCCATGAGGGTGGCGCTGCCGGTGCCGGGCTTGAGAAGACCAAGGAGGATTTTGATGGTGGTGGATTTGCCCGCGCCGTTCGGCCCGATGAATCCGTAGAGGTCGCCTTCCTTGACGTCGAAGCTGACGCCGCGCAAGGCCTCGACGGACTTGCGCCAGAACCCGATGCGGTAGGTCTTCTGGAGATCCCGGACCTCGATCATGGCCGGCCCGCCGTGATCAGCGTTTCTTGAAACGGCGCCAATACGCGATGCCGCGGCCCGTCGCATAGAACACGAGCCCGGCCAGGAGCAGATAACGGGCCAGGGCTACGGGATTGAGGGAGAAGTCCTTGTGGCTGAAGAAGGCCGTGGCGCCGGTCCGGCCCATCCACAGGCAAATCCCCGCCAACACCAAGGCGACGATCCCCGATGTGATCAGGTACCAGCTGATCGAGGAGACCCGATCCTCTTTGCCGAAGGCATCGTAGACCGAAGGGTCCAATTTTTCTCCGCCCAAACGATCCGTTGAGGGTTCGGGGACGGGATCTTGCGACGGCTGCATCGACTCTTGTTCTTGTTCGGACATAAGGGGAAATATAAATGTTCCCCGACGTCCTGACCATGCGCGTTTTCATATGACGCTTCCAGTATAAGACTTACGAAGAGGGGGATGCAACCCCGGCTTGCGGGTTCGGGAGGCGGCTTTTGGCGGGAAGCCTGGGAAATCAGCGATTGAGATCCTCGGCCAGGACGGTCCTGCCTCCGAACTGTTCCAAAATGAAAATCGCCTGCTCCAGATGGGAGGGCTTGCGCTGGCGGGCCAAGGACTCGGCGCCCTGCAGAATAAGCGGCAGGGATTTGAAGAGATGGAATTTCCAGGCACCGCCCTCCTTCTCGAAGGCGAAGACGGGAACGTTGGGCGCTTCGCGCAGGCCGATCTCCCCCGTGTTCCCCCTGACCTTGGATTCGCCCAACTCGGTCTTGAGGAGGCTTTTGCGCACCGCCCAGTTCTGAATCACCAGCTTGTCCAGGATGGAAACCGGCCGATCATCGAAACCGGGATTCACGCGCCTTTCGACCCGCAAGGCCAGGATGCAGAGGATTTCGTCGAAGGGCCTTTCCGCAAGATACTTTGGAGCCTCCGTGCGGGAAGCGCGGCGCATATCGTCCAGCCGGTTGAGGGATTCCCGCGACAGATACAAGGGCAGCGAATCCGCCTGGCCCTCTTGGACACGCTGGCGGAAGCGCAGAAAAAAGGCGTCGAGGTCTTTGCCGACGTTGGGATCGAGGGGAGGGAGGGGCTCTGTGGACCCGCAGGAGGCGATCAATATGGAGAGAGCAAAAGTCAAAATGCAAAATGCAAAAGTCAAAATGGAAGATGAGCGGCCGTTCATGCCCGGAACAATTCTCTCTCTGCAAAACCGGAGAAGGCGGCTCAGAACTCTCTTCGCCTTAAATTTTGCACTTCGCATTTTGAATTTTGCATTTTGACTTCTCCCCCATCGCCTCAGCGACTAGGCTCCAGCCGCAAGCCTGTTCCGGTATATCCTGATCTTCTTCTCCCAGCTGCGCTGGTTGAACTCATCGTCCGCGCGGAACTTCTTCAGCTTGAAGGCGTCCAGAAGTTCTTGGATGGCGCGGCGATTGTAGGGATTCCATTTCACCAGGTAGCTTTCCATCACAGTCAGGGCCTCGTCGATGTTGCGGAAGTCCACCACCGTGTGCTTGCGCCAGGTCCAGAAGGCCAGATCCGCGGCTGAGCCCGGGATTTTGTCCTCGGACTCCAGCAGCTTCAGGGCGATGCGCCGGGCGGTTTCGGGATCATCCTGAACGTAATCCTGGCCCAGGAGGAATTCCAGGGTGACGGATTCCTGTTCGTCCAGATCGATGTAGCCGAGCAGGACTTCGCCCGCCTTGCCAGTGTCCCCCATCTGGTAATAGCAGCCGGCCAGCAAGGTGGCCATGCCCGTGGAAAGGCGGTTTTCCTTGCGGTACCGTTCGATGAAGCCGATGGCACGCGCATAGTCGCCGCGCTGGTACAGGCTCTGGAGATATTCCAGGATCTGGCTCTCATATACGTCGTGGCCGATCAGGAAGCCCGCGATCACGGAGTCCTTGACGGCGGGAAGGGGCCGTTTGCCGATCAGGTTCTCGTATTCCCAGTCCGCGAAGAAGAAGCCGTGGCCGGCGGAGCGGCCCAGGTGCAGGGCGCGCCGGTCGAGATCGTCCTCGTTCATGCGCGCGATCAGGAATTGCAGGTAGGCCTCGTTCTGCGCCACCACGTCCTGGCCCAGGATTTCCTTGAGCTCCGGGAGCTTGTTCTTGGGGACCACGATGCCCACGGTGTTGTACATGTGGCTCCAATCCTGGCTGAACTCGCTCCAGCGCTGATCGTCCCAGATGTCGTAGGTGTTCACGTCGTAGGTCACCAGGGTCTGCAGCACCTGATCGTAGCCGAACACGGCGATGACGTGCCCGGGTATGAAGGCCAGCACCGGAATGCCGTGATCGATCAGCTTGAAGATGTCCTTGAGCGAACGCAGGGGCAGGACCAGGCTGGCGAACCCGCGGGACTCGGAGTAGAACGCCTCGTCCGTGATCAGGCTGCCCCGATCCAATTGGGTGATCTCGGCGCCGATGCGCTTGGCCCCGCTGCGGTCGCCCCAATAGTTGAGGACCAGTCCCAGTGAGTTGGGCACGCAATAGGCGGCCTTATATTCGGTGCGGGCCTCGATGCCGGGGATGACCACGCGCTTGAGGGTGCTGTCCCTATCCTTCTCCAGTCGATCGCGGAACTCGTGGGCTTCCAACAGCAGGCGCGAATCGTGGTAATACTTGACCAGCACGCGGATGAAGGCTTCCTTGGATTCCTCCAGATCGCCGCTCTTCCTGTGCAGCAGCGCGACGCGGAATTGCAGATAGGACTTGAGGTTGTCCGAGCGGCTCCAGGCCAACGCGCGGGAATACCAGGGGATGGCCTTGTGCGGCGTCCCGGACTTCTCATAATGTTGGCCCATGAGCAGGGCGTAATTGATGGGGAGCCCGGTCACCACGGCGAGGCCCAGCATGGCCAATCCCACCGACAACAGGCCCGTGGCGTATGCGCCCAAAAAGCTGCGGCCGGAACGCCAAAGCCGCAGGCAATGGTGCACCAGCAGGGGGATGCTGGAGAACCACATTACGAAGAACAGGATCTGGCGCGTGCGATCCAACCAGGCCGGGAAGATGGTGAGTTCCTCCACCTGCCACAAGGGAATGGTGATGAGCAGGAGATGCAATTGGTTCACGAATACGTGCGCGCCGGTGACGAGCAGAATCAGGCCCACCAGGCTGGACAAGGACCAGGTCTCGCCTTCCTTGGAGGCTTGCAGGGCTGAGAAGAAAAGCAGCAGGCCGAAGTTGAGCCACACCACGCCCAGCTCCGCGGAGATGGAATCCACCGAAGCGTTGATGGGGTAATAGCTGCTCCACAGGATATCCGAGAGCCATTGCTCCATGCTCGCCAGGAACACGGCCAAGGGTAGCGCGGCCACGGCCAGGGCCAGCGCCGTCCGCAACCTTTTGTACGGCGGCACCGCGGATGGGGTCCCCCGCTCCAAAGGCATCACCGCCATAGCGGCGAAGCTCCAGGCCAGGTTCCATGCCGCCAGCAGGATGGAGATGAAGAGCCAATTGAACGGGAGCAGGGCCACCGCGGGCACCGGCGCCAGGGAGGCCAGGATCATCAGGATGCGGAAAAGACGGGAGGGCGAACGGCCGAGGAAGGGAAGGAATGGCCACGGCCCCGAAAGCACCATCAGGAAATAGGCGAAGCCCGGAAGCCCGGTTCCCGGCAGCCGCGCGACGGCGGCGGTTTTTTCGCCAGATTGGATCATGCTAGGTGCTCCGGCGCTGCCAGTTGAGGTGGACCTGCATGCCGGCCTTGTCCCCGCGCCGGCGATAGTAGTCGGCGAGCAAGGCGTGGGTCTCCCCAATCGACTTGTCGATCTTCAGGCTGCGAGCGAGCGATGCGTAGGCGGTCCGGTAATGCCCCTTGCCCATGGACACCGCGGCCTTCATGGTCAGGAACCTGGCCTCCTCGTTGTAGGACGGGCACCGCGAAAGCAGGGCGGACAACTCCCCCACCTTGCCGAGGCGCAATTTGATCCATGCCAGGCGGTACAAGGCGGATTCGCTGCCGAATGGATACAGTCCCGAGAGTTCCGCGTACAGGGTTTCGCTGGCCTTGAGATCCCCGCGGCGGTAGAGCAGGGTCGCGAGGGAATCCGTATACAAAGGTTCGTCCGGGTCCATCCTATGCAACTCATGGAACAGTGTCAAGGCCGTATCCATGGCCGCGCGGGAATCCGCCGAGGAATCCGGGATCGGAGCCACGTACCAGTTCAACATCAGGTAGGTGCCCATTTTTCCATGCATGATCTTGGTCACGATATCCTTTTCAATCGCCTTATCCGGCCCCAGCTTGGCCATCCACGCGGGAGGGAAATCGTAGAACAGGTTCTGGTAGTCCCGGGAATCCGAGGCGAACTCCCAATAGCGGCGCTTGAGATAGACCATGCGCGAATAGACCTGATCGTTGGGATGCAGATGCCCCGCCTCCAGGTAGGCCGCCGCCGCTTCCGGATAGTTCTCGTGATCCTGGTAGTACACGTCGCCCTGTTCGACCAGAAACGCGGCCCTCCGCTCCGCCGGCGTTGCGAAGGCGCTGTCTCCCAGAATCATCCCCACCCCGCCGATGTCCAGCACATGGTCTTCCAGCTCAGTGCGCGGGACGAATTTCTGCAGACTGTATTTGAACTCGCGCGACTTGGCCTTCTCCGCTTCGCCGCCGAAAACCTCTCCCGCGTGATGGTAGAAGAGATCGGTATCCTCATTGCGGAACCAATCGAATCCGGCCGAAGCGCCGTAGGAGTAGTAGTAAAAGCCGTCCCGGCCCGCGTCGTATCCGGAGATGGGGACCCAATGCCCGTACAGGCTGAGGAAGGGCACCTTTCCCGCGGCCAGGGCGGCCTTGATGCGGTCCGAGGTGAGAAAGCAGGTGGTGACGGGGAGTTCCAGCTGGCGCAGGGCCGGGATCAGTTCCGGCACGTTGTCCAGCTTGGGCAGATGCAACTGCACCGTGTTGGACAGCTCCAGGAGCCTTTTCTTCAACTCAAGATCCGTCCAGGAGGGTTTGAGGTACGCGACGGCGCTGAGCAGCGCGTACCATTCCTGATCCAGATAGGATGCCGTCTTGATGACGGGAAGATCCAACTGCAAGGGGACCGGAAGGAGGAAGGGCGCGGACTTTTCCTTGTCAGCCTTGCCGGCCCCGTCTGCCTTGTCTGCTTTGTCGGTCAGAATGGCTTGAGCGGCGAGTGCGGCCAGGGAGCGATCCGCCCGCTTGCCAAGTTTGGAGTAATAGGGCTTGCGCTTGCAGCGTTCCGACAAATCGCGGAGCAAAGCAATGGCCTTTGGTTTGTCGCCCGTCTGGTATTCCAACTCCGCCCATTCCTCCAACAAGCGAGGCGTGGCGTACGCGGCGGGAGTGCGCGCCAATTGGGCCTTGGCCGCGAAGCGGTAGGCGGTGAAATGGTGGGCGTTGAAGCAACGCTCGCGGAAGCCCGCCAGGTAGTAGTTCCAATCCCCGAGTGCGAAGAGCATGTTCGCGTAAAGGATCATGGAGGGCAACCCAAGGAATACCGTACGCCGGGCGAACACGCTGGTCCGCCGCGCGCCGACCAGATAGGCTATGCCCAATACGAAAGCGCTACCGTAGAAGAAAGCCTTCACGCCCGAACGCCAGGCCTGCTCCAGCCGGAATGGGAAGAACAGGGTGTCCCGATCGGCACTTTGCAACTGCGCCGCGAGGAACAGATCGACCCGTTCCCACACCATGATCCACGCGAGAACCACGAGCACGGATCCGTAAAAATAAATCAACGCCCGCAGTCCGGGCTTAAGCGCGGTCTTCCACGCAGCGAGCCCGGCCAGACCCACTCCCGGCGTCGCGTACGCCATCCAGAGAAGTCCGTCCGTATACACGTCGCTGGGCAGATGGATGGAGAAATTGTCCAGCTCTCCGATGTTGTGCAGGAGCGCCAGGATGTAGACCAGTGGATAGATGGCCATGGCCGCGGCCAGCAGAGAGTGCTGCAGCGAATCGAAACGGAGCGCCTCCTCCCGCTCTTCCATGGAACGGTTGACCGTGTCACCGGCTCCTTCGCCCGGAAAGCCGGTTGCGGCCGGCGTGGACACGGGGGCGCTTCCCGAGGGTGAACCGGAAGATCCTGAGAGGCGGAACAAAACCGCGCGATCCGGACGCAACATGGATCGGGCCGACCACACCGCAGCGGCTACATAAAGCGCCAGGAGCAAGGACCAATGCGCGGGGGCGAGAAACAGAAAGACATTGCAGGCAAAGAAGGCGAGAATCAGGGAGAAGTTACGGAAGTGTGCGGACTTGAGAAGGTTGCGGCGGCGCAATTTCGCGAACAGGACGAACCAAAGGGCGAAGGGACCCAACAAAACGGAAACAAGGCCGAACCAAACGGCCTTCAGTCCAGATGCGAATACCGGTTTACGGAACAACAGGGTCCTTTTTTCCAACCAAGCATACTTTTACGGTATCAGAACGACACCAAAATTTTAAAGAGGAAAGTATAAATCCCCTACTTTATGTCCACTTTCAAACCTATGGGCGCGAACCCTAACGCTTTGCCAAGCAAGCAACTATAAGACCTTAATGCCATTTTGGTTACGATGCTTGGAAAATACAACAAATTGTTGACATTGGTTACCAGAGGTGCCTATCTTTCTGTCTACTTCGGGAAAGGATTTTTTGCCTTTTCCATGGACAAATTTAGAGACAGATTCTTCCAGGCGTACGCGAAGATTCAAGCGGCTGTAAGGCCGGTCTTGCTCATCTGGGTGGTACCGGGTAGCAATTTGGGGGACATGAGCGCGCCTGATCAATTTGCTGGGACGTCGGATGACCGATACCCGGAAGGACGTTGATCATGTGGTTGCCTGCCCCCATCAAGAACATTTCCCCGTCGCGGGGAGCCGCATTTAGGAGTAGGAAATGAAGCCGTCCCTTGCCGTGCTTGTCGCGAAAAGGCTTGTGGATTTGTTGGTGGGGTGGCTCGGGACTCTTTTCTTCGTACTGACCTATCCGATCATTGCCCTGCTCATCAAGCTCGAATCCAAGGGCCCCGTCCTTTACTCCCAACAGCGCATCGGCATCAACCGCCGCTCCAGCCCGTACCAGATCTTCAAACCGAAGTTGGACGACAAGGTCGCGGCGGGGGGAACCAGCGCTTTCATCCTTTCCAACCGCCAGGTCGATTACGGCGGCGAAGTCTTCACCATCCTCAAGTACCGTTCCATGCGCGTCGACGCCGAAAGCCTTGGACCCCAGTTGGCCCAGAAGGGACTGGATCCCCGCGTCACCAAGATCGGCAAATGGCTGCGCGCCCTGCACATCGACGAACTGCCCCAGTTCGTGAACATCCTCCGCGGAGACATGAGCCTGATCGGGCCCCGTCCCGAGCGCCCGTATTTCACCATGCAGTACTCCAAGTCGATCCCGCACTACCTGGATCGCACCCTGTGGATCAAACCCGGCCTCACCGGCCTGGCGCAAATCATCCTCGGCTATGACGACTCGCATGAGAGCGTGGTCCGCAAGGTCCATTTCGACTACTCCTACCGCTCCGCCACCTGCAATCTGATCTCGTGGATCAAGATGGAAGTGTGGGTTGCGGTGAATACGATCCTTTACCTGTTCATCAAGCCCCAGTTCGAAGGCGGAGAGAACCGCGACCTCGTAGGCCTGAAGCGCGCCAAGGTCGTGGACTTCCGGGCCAATACGCCCGCGAAGAAGGACTTTCCCGAGATCAAAAGCCTGGTGCACCAGCACCACACCAAGAAATCCATCATCCTGGTCGGCAGCAGCCCGTATGAGCTGAGCCGGGCCCTCAAGGACATGGAGAACAATCCCAAGAAGACCCTGGACGTGCAGGTGAGCCCGGACGAGAATTGGGATCTCGAGGATCTCGGATTCCTCATCAACCTGGTCCAGCGCGTGAAGCAGGGCGGCGGCCGCGTGGCCATAAAGAACTCCAGCCCTCGCGTGCAGAAGATGTTGAAGGAAATCCACATGGACAAGGTGGTGGACCTCCATCGCCCCCAGGATACCGTCAAGAATTTCATGACCGTGGACGTGGAATGCTGGTTTCACGCTTACAACCTCAAAGAACAGGTTCCCCCTTCCACCTGGCATCTGCAACCCACGCGCGTGGTGGCCAACGTCCGGAAAATCCTGGATCTGTTCCGAGCCCACGACACCAAGGCCACCTTCTTCGTGCTCGGATGGGTAGCCGATCATTTCCCGGACGTGGTCAAGATGATCGACGCCGAGGGGCATGAAATCGGAACCCACGGGTATTATCACAACCTGCTGACCAATATGACGCCGCCCCAGTTCGAAGAGGATCTGGAAAAGTCCCTTATCGCCATCGGCAAGCAGACCAAGCAGACCATCATCGGGCACCGCGCGTCGAACTTCACCATCGTGGAGTCGACCTTGTGGGCCCTGGAAATCCTGGCCAAGTACGGCATCGAATACGATTCCAGCGTCTTCCCCATCAAGCGGGAACGCTACGGCATAGCCCGCTACCCGAACCGCCTGCCGCATCAAATGCTGTTCCAGGACGGCGGATCGATCACGGAAATCCCCATGTCCACCCTGGGGCTGGGCAACAACCTGATTCCTATTTCGGGTGGCGGCTACCTGCGCCTGTATCCGTATCGAGTCACCGATCGGTACATCGAGCAGAAAAACCAGAACGGTCTTCCCGCCATGGTCTATTTCCATCCCTGGGAATTGGACACGGAGCAGAAGCGCCTGAACGTGGGCGCGATGAAGGGCTTCCAACATTACGTGAACCTGGACAGCACGGAATGGAAGCTCAGCCGCCTCATGGAGCGTTTCTTCTTCACCTCGGTGAAGGACAACCTCCAGTCCAAGCGCGTGCAGGGCCTGTTGCGCAAGAATCCGGTCAAGGTGGAACGGGTGTTGGGCGTGTCTCAAGGCGACGAAGGCAGCTTCCGCCTCGCGGCCGCGACCGCCGATGGGCTGGAAACCGCCGGAAAAAAAACCGTCGCTTGATTCGCGGGTAGGCGGACCAACAGGTCCGGACTTTCACCTCAAAGTCTGCAATTAAAAAGGCTTCCCGGATGGGAAGCCTTTTTAATTTATCAAACGGAATAATCTTGTTTTACTCAGGTCTTAATCATGTCCAGAGGGACAACAGATACATCGTCATCAGGTACATCCAGAATCCGACCAGGAATCGGACGTACTTCGGATTTTCGAATACTGAGCGTTGCGTTTGAAATCGGGCCATGAATACCTCCTGCGGGAAGGAGCCGAACCGGTCGGCTCCTGTAACATACCTTTCCATTGACTCGGGTCAAGAGGGAAAACTCTTCTACCTCGATAACAGACGGATTTGCGGGTTGAGACTGTAACCCACTGCCGTCACTTCGTATTTCTTAGGCTATCGGAACGGCATCCGGCTTTCTTGAGCGTAGAAATCCCCCGGCAGAATTTCCATTTTTTACCGACTATACAGGATCAAGATTCTCCAATCGCAATCGGGTTTTGAGAAGGCTTCGCATTGGTTGCGGAAGCGGCCGGCGCTTGCGGAACAAGGGCTATTCGTGTCCGGAGCGGTATGGTTTGAGATGGGCGCGGAATTGGAGCGATTCAACGGACCGGGGTTTTGGAGCCCTGATTGATGTGGAAGATCAGGCCGGAGATGTCGGCTGGGGTAACACCGGAGATACGTTGGGCGAGGCCCACGGTCAGGGGACGTTTGGATGCGAGCTTCTGGCGCGCTTCGGTGGACAACGCATGGGCCGCGGGGTAGTCGAAGCCCTCGGGGATGCGCAGGCCTTCCAGGCGCTTGTTGCGTTCGATTTCCTTGAGCTGCCGATCCCAGAAACCGCGGTAGCGTTCGGAAGATTCCAGGATGAGCATCTCCCGCGCCGTGAGCGGGCTTTCCAGGGACAGGCTTTCCAATAGGCCCGGAAGTCCGACGTCCGGACGGCGCAACAGGCTCAAGGCGGTCACGGCCTCGTCCAGGGGCGCGGAGCCGCAGCTCGTGAGATAGGCGTCCACGCCGGGTCCGAAGGCGCGGGCGCCCGCGAGTAACGTGCGGGTTTCGGCGAGCTTGGCCTTCCACGCCGAGTACTTGGCGAAAACATCGATCCCGACCATGCCCAAATGGTAGCCTTTTTCCAGCAGGCGCTCTTCGGCATTATCCTGGCGCAGATGCAGACGGTACTCCGCGCGCGAGGTGAACATGCGATAGGGCTCCTCCAGCTCCAGGGAAACCAGATCGTCCGTGAGCACGCCGATATAGGATTCGCTACGGCCGAGCAGGAAATCCGGACGCCCTTGGATGGCGAGCGCGGCATTTATACCCGCCATCAGGCCCTGAGCCGCCGCCTCTTCGTATCCGGAGGTGCCGTTCACCTGGCCGGCGAAATACAGTCCGGGAATTTCCTTGCAGGCATAAGTGGGATGCAGTTGGGTGGATTCCACCGCGTCGTACTCCACCGCGTAGCCGTAGCGCAGTACGCGGCAATCCTTGAGGCCGGGAATGGTGCGCAAGGCCTTGTCCTGGACATCCGCGGGCAGGCTGGAGGAGAAGCCATTCACGTAGATGCGGCCGTTGTTGAGCCCTTCGGGTTCCAGGAACAGGTGATGCGAATCCTTGTCCGCGAAGCGGCAGATCTTGTCCTCGATGGACGGGCAATAGCGCGGGCCGATGCCCTTGATGACGCCGGTGAACATCGGGCTCTGGTCGAAACCGGCGCGGAGGATTTCGTGCGTGTCCAGGTTGGTATGCGTGATCCAGCATACCGCATGGTTCTTGAGCGGACCTTCCGTGCGGAAGGAGAAGGGATACGGTTCCGCATCCCCATGCTGCACTTCCACGGCCGTATAGTCGATGGAGGTCGCGGCGAGGCGCGCGGGAGTTCCGGTCTTGAGGCGGCGCGTGCGCACACCCAGGCCGCGGATGGAGGTGGACAGCTTGTTGGCTGCCGCTTCGCCGATGCGTCCGCCGGAAGTCTGGGCCAAGCCGGTATGCATGACCGCGCCGAGGAACGTGCCGGAGGTGATGATCAGGGCGCGGCAATGCATGCGCCCCTTGTCCCCGAAGTCGAGATCGAAGGTTCCGTCCGGCAGGCGGCGAAAGTCCGCCAGCTCCCCGTCCAGCAGGGAAAGCCCTGGGGTAGCGCGCAGGATACCCTGCATGGTTTCCGCGTACAGTTCCATGTCCATCTGGCCACGGGGTCCCCACACGGCGGGGCCCTTGGAAAGGTTAAGCATGCGGAACTGGATGCCCGCCGTATCCGCGGCCACGCCCATCAGGCCGCCCAAGGCATCGATGTCCCGGACGAGCTGGCCCTTGGCGACGCCGCCGATGGCGGGATTGCAGGACATGCGGCCGATGGCGGCGGTTTCCATGGAGACCATGGCCGTGCGCATGCCCAAGCGCGCGGAAGCATAGGCGGCCTCGATGCCCGCATGCCCCCCGCCGATAACCACGACTTCGAACCGGTTTTCCATGGCGTTAATGTACTCACGCGCGGAGGTGCGCTCAAATGCCAGGCTCGACCGCCAAGCCGAGTCGCGCCAGGCCCCTGGGGCCATGGACTTCCCTGCTTATGCGCGCCTTGGTCGTCGCAAAGTGAGGCCTTTTCTTCTGATCCAGCCGGATACGCAGCCGCAGCGCTTGGGGATTTAAGGCTTGAGCAGCTCCATGAAGGCAGGCACGGGCATGGCGGCCAAGCGGGCATGGTCCTGAAACAGAGCCGACAAGGACTTGACCCGCGTCGCCGGAAACCGCGTCGCCAGGTTGGCCTCAAGTTTCGCCAACAGGTGCGGGATGGATTCCGCTCGGCGGCGCTTGTGGCCGAGGGGGTATTCCACGGCGACCTTTTCCGTGGCGGTCCCGTCCGCGAAGAAGACCTGCAAAGCGTTGGCGATCGAACGCTTTTCCGGATCCAAGTAATCACGGCTGTACGCCTTGTCTTCCCGCACCGTCATTTTGGCGCGCAAGGCATCGATACGGGGATCCTTGGCGGAAGCCTCGGAGTAATGATCGGCCGTGAGGGCGCCGTGGATGAGGCCGATGGCGGACATGTACTGGATGCAATGATCTCGATCCGCCGGGTTGTGGAGCGGGCCGGATTTGTCGATGATGCGCAGGGCCGGTTCCTGGGAGGTGATCTCCACGCGCACGATATCGTCGAGACGTTCCTTCACGTGCGGATGGAGGAGGATGGCCGCTTCCACGGCGGTCTGGGCGTGGAACTCGGCGGGAAAGGAAACCTTGAAAAGCACGTTCTCCATCACATAGGCGCCCAGGGGACGCGCCAGCTTGAGCGCCTTGCCCTTGAGGATGACGTCCTGGAAGCCCCATTGCGGCGCGCCCAACACCGCGGGATATCCCATCTCCCCGCGCTGGACCATGAAGGCCAGCCAGGCCGCGCGGGCGGTGGCGTCTCCCGCCGCCCAGGATTTCCGCGAACCCGTATTGGGCGCGTGGCGGTAGGCGCGCAAGGCGCCGCCGTCCACGAAAGCATGCGATATAGTGTCCAGGATTTGATCGCGCGATCCGCCCAGCAGGCCGGAGATCACGGCCGCGGAGGCCACGCGCACGGAAAGCACATGATCGAGACCTACCCTGTTGAAGCTGTTTTCCAAGGCGATGACGCCTTGGATCTCATGGGCCTTGATCATGGCGCGCAGGACGTCGCCGATGGTGTGGGGCGCCTTGCCGGACGCGGCGCGCGTGCGGCCTTGCCAATCGGCCACCGCCAGGATGCCGCCCAGGTTGTCGGAAGGATGCCCCCACTCCTGGGCCAGCCAGGTATCGTTGAAATCCAGCCCGCGGATCATGGCCCCCAGGTTGAAAGCCCCCGCCACGGGATCCAATTCAAATGGCATGCCGGGCACACGCGCCCCGTTCTCGACCTTGATGCCGGGCACGACCGGGCCGAGCATGCGGACGCATTCGGGGAAGTTCAGGGCCAGCAGGGCGCATCCCAGGCTGTCCGCCAGGCACAAGGCGGCGGTCTCCATAGCCTCCCCTTCCCCTATCTGGAAGTCCGCCACATAGTCGGCAATGGCCGTTAGGGCGGGATCAGGGGGGCGTTTCTCATTACTGATTGCGGAGGACATGCGGACCTCGGGGAAGAAGGAGAGGGAGAGAGTTCAAAAGTCAAAGTTCAAAGTGCAAAAGTCAAAAAAGAAGATCGAAGGCAGAATGTCGGAGGTTGAATCGGATCCTCCACTTGAGCGGATTTTCCTCTCTTATCATTTTGCACTGTAAACTTTGACTTTTGCACTTTGACTTCTATCCGCGATCGACCAACGGAACATACGCCCGCGTTTCCGGGCCGATGTAGTTGCTGGAGGGACGGATGAGCTTATTGTGCGCGCGCTGTTCCATGATATGCGCGGACCAGCCCGAGGTGCGCGACAGCACGAACAGGGGCGTGAACAGCGGAGTCGGGATGCCGCAATAATGGTAGGCGAGCGCGCTGTAGAAATCCAGGTTGGGGAACAGCTTGCGCTCGTCCCACATGACCTGTTCCACCTTCTCCGCGATCGGAAACAGCGCGGCGTCGGCTCCATGGCGTTGCGACAGGCGCTTGGCCCAGGGCTTGATGATGTCCGAGCGCGGATCGGAAATGGAATAGACGCGGTGGCCGAAGCCCATGATGAGGCGCTTTTCCGCCAGCATTTTGCGCACACCCGTGTCCGCGGCCGCGGGATCGGGAAAGGTTTCGATCAGCTCCATGGCCGCCTCATTGGCGCCCCCGTGCAATGGGCCCCGCAATGCGCCGATGCCGCCGGTGATGGCGGAGTGGTAGTCGGAGAGGGTACTGGCGATGGTGCGCGCGGTGAAGGTGGAGGCGTTGAATTCGTGTTCCGCGTAAAGGATGAGGGAAACATCCAGGCAACGGCGATCGATTTCATCCGGAGACGTGCCTCCGAGCAGACGCAGGAAATGCCCCGCCACCGTGGTCTCAGTGGTGCGCAGGTCCAGACGAACGCCGTCCCGGTGGAAAACCCACCAATACGCGAGCATCGATCCGAGGCAGGCCAGCAGGCGATCGGCCGCGGCGAGCGCCGACCTTTGCGCGCCTTCCGGCTCAAGATTGCCGAGCATGGAAACCGCGGTGCGCAGCAGATCCATGGGATGGGAATCTTTAGGGACCCGTTCCAGGGTTTCCTTCAGGGCAGCGGGCAGATCGCGTTGGGAAGCCAGGGCGGAACGGTACGCGTCCAACTCCTTGGCATTGGGCAGTTCGCCCCGCGTCAGCAGCCAGGCGACTTCTTCGAAAGTGCCGTTACCGGCCAGATCTTCAATGGTGTATCCGCGGTAGTTGAGGCCCTTGCCTTCCAGGCCGCAGGTGCAGATCGCGGAATCCCCAGCGACGACACCCGCCAATCCTCCCGTCTTGCCTTTCGCGCCTTCAGCCATGCTTCAGCCTCTTTTTCCGGGTGGGATCTTCCCTGATGTTTTACCATGGATGTTTTCTTTTGCCACGCCATTTTTTTTTCGCGAAGCCGGATTCGCGGCCGACGCGGGCTTTTTACGATCCGCTTTTGCCGCGGTCTTTGTATGTGTCTTGGCAGCGGACTTCCGGGCCGGAGCGGAGGCCTGATCATCTTCCCTTCCGCCCTGGCCGAACAAGGTGTCCAGCTTGCTTTCGTAGGCATGATAACCCAGCACGCGATACAGTTCTTCGCGCGTCTGCATGCGCGCCACCAACCCCATCTGATGCCCATCCTCGCGGAGCGCCGCCAAGCCCTGCACCGCGGCCTGGTTCATCAGCCGGTTCAAAGTGAGCGGATAAAGGACCATGTCGACGCCGGACTTGGCCAGCTCGGGCAAATCGAAGAGAGGCGTCTTGCCGAACTCGGTCATGTTGGCGAGGATGGGGATGTCCACGTTCTGGCGGAAGGCCCGGTATTGCTCCAACTGGGTTAGTGCCTCGGGGAAAAGCATGTCGGCGCCGGCGTCGCGGTAGGCCTGGGCCCGTTCCAGGGCGGCGTCCAAACCTTCCACGGCCAACGCGTCCGTGCGCGCCATGATGACGAATTCCGGATCGGTCTTGGCGTCCACGGCGGCCTTGATGCGGTCGACCATTTCCGCCTTGGATACGATGGCCTTGCCGGGACGGTGGCCGCAGCGCTTGGCGGCGACCTGGTCCTCGATGTGGATCCCGGCTGCGCCGGCCTTGATGAACTCGCGCACGGAGCGGGCGATCATGAAGGCGGATCCGAAACCCGTATCCGCGTCGGCGAGGAGGGGCAGCGCGCTGGCGCCGGTCAGGCGGCGCACGTCCTCGAGCACGTTGTCGAGGGTGGTCATGCCCAGATCGGGAAGGCCGTAAGAGGAATTGGCGACGCCGGCGCCGCTGAGGTATAGGGCCCGGAAGCCCGCATGCCCGGCCAGCATGGCGACATAGGCGTTGATGGCGCCCACGATTTGCAGGGGCCGTTCATCCCTGAGCGCCTGGCGGAAGCGCGCGCCCGCCGAGGCGGAAACCATTCCGGAGCCGTTTTCCATGCTGCGTTCTCCCCCCAGCCAAAGTAGGTAAATCCCTTCGCACATTGTAGGATTTCCGGACCGTTCCAGGCAATCCACGATCCCGTTTTGCTAAGTTGTAAACCGTACGGAGGCATGCCATGGCGAAGAAATATTGGTTGATGAAAACGGAGCCAGATGTTTTCTCGATCCGGGATCTGAAGAAACGTCCCGGGAAGCAGGAACATTGGGACGGCGTGCGCAATTACCAGGCGCGCAACCACATGCGCGACGGTATGTCCGTCGGCGACAAGGTCCTCTTCTACCACTCGAGTTGCTCACCTGCCGGAGTCGCCGGCGTGGCCGAGATCGTCAAGGCCGCGTATCCGGATCCGAGCGCCCTGGATCCCAAATCCAAGTATCACGATCCCAAAGCCACCCCGGACAAGAATCCCTGGGTCATGGTCGACGTGAAGTTCGTCCGGGAACTGCCGCGCATGGTCACGCTGGAGGAGATGAAAACCGCGCCCGGCCTGGAATCCATGCTGGTGATCAAACGCGGTATGAGACTCTCCATCCAGCCCGTCAAACCCGAGGAGTTTGAGATTGTGCTGAAGCTGGCGGAAGGCTGAAACTCCACCCAAGTCCCCAACCGCCCCAAATCCCCGGACAGCGGGGAAAGATTCCGTCAACACCGCCCCGCTCAGGTATCTACTTTATGGGTATGAGACCCGACCTGATGAGACCCGTAGCGCCCGTGAAACCCCTGGTGGGCGACGTGGAAGCGGTCGCGGGCGTGCCCGTGTCGGCGGACCCCGATCGGGACGAATCCATCCTCATGATGCTCCGCCAGAAACTGCGCGAGCGCAAAGGTAACGCCCATGGCACCTTGGCTCCGCCTTCCCGGGAACCGGCAAATGGCGAAGAGGACAAGTACGAGCAGCAGCGCATCAGCCGCAAGATCTGCTGGCAGTATGACAGCTCTGCGAAAAAGGTTCCCCTGTTCCGCCGGCACTATATCTAGGCGGCAGCCGACCGCTTCCCTTCGAGAAAGCGCTTACTGACGCTTCCCGGTTTATGACCGGGATTTTACCGGTACCTTCCAAGATACCCCAAATTCCGCGTTCATCTCCGCCAAATGCCTAAACGATGCGTCGCGTAAATCCTTTGAAGGAACCGCCGCCCCCGGTATAATGGAAGAGCTTTGAATGGGTTCAAAGCGACCGGTCCTTCCGGGGGGTAACATGGCCAAGCATTCCAAGGATACCGGTTTATCCTTATTGCAGAAAAGCGCCGCGGCCGCTGCCGGGTTCGCGCTGCAACGCGGGAGATCGACTCCCCATGCGCCGATCCCGAACACGGTCGATCTCAACGCGCGCAATTCCCGCCGCGCCAATTCCGCCGTCAAACCTCCCAACTGGCCGCTGCGCATCATCCTCGCGGTGGCGCTGGTCGCCGGGGAACTGCTACTGATCGGGAACAAGGATCGCATCCTCACCAATTTCGGATACGAAAGCGTTCCTTCCCTGCCCATGCCGGCCGCGAATCTGAGCGCAGACGAACAGGCCTTGTACTGGACCTACGCCCTTTATGACCTCCGGAAATTCCGCATCCGCTTCCACATTGAGGGTTATTATGCCATCAGCCGTGCCCATGCCCGGCGCGAACTGGAACGCCTCCTTCCGCAGGTGGCCCCAGCCACCCTGGGTGAAATCTCCGCATACAGCACCGTGGCCTTCCGCAGCGTTTCCTTGCGTACCGATCATTCGCCTGTCGTAAAAGCGGCCCGCTGAAAATGCCAGCAAACCGCCCCGGATTCGGGATGCTCGAAGTGGCGCTTTCCCTGGGATTGCTGTTGCTGATGGGATCCTCGACGATTTACCTGATCCATTCGCAAAGCCCGGCCGGCGGTCCCGATACCGATACGGGCAAAGGCGCCATGCTCGCCCGCAGCATGATCGACTCACTCCGCGAATCCTCCTATGCGGCCGTATCCGCCGGATGCGATACCGTCTACGGCCGCTTTATCCGCCGCGTGTACGTCTCAACCGATCGCGACAAAGAGCACAAAAGCGTCGAGGTGCTGGTCTCGTGGCCGTTGACGGCGGATCACACCCTTACCTTCAACACCCTAATCGGCAACGACGCCTACAAGTCCCATTGATGGAGCGAGAACACTTGGAAGACGCCGCCCCAGGCCGCAGCGTTTCGCGCAAACATGGTTTCGCCGCCATGCCCGCCATTATCACCACGGCCGTGGCCGTCACCCTTTTGCAGATTCCCCTGGTCTACAAATCCAAATCCGAAACCGGCTTTTCCGGCAACCTGAAGGCGAAGGTATCCGCCCGCAGCCTGGCGGAAGCGGGAGTGGAGGAGGCCATTACCGATATCGGCCGAAAGAATCTGCGCGTGGGCGCGCTGACCGATACGCTTCCCTATGTGAACGTGGGATTGGGCCGTGGAAGCTATACCACCCGCGTCCGCGCCTTTCCGGGGGAACCGGATCGCGTGGAAGTACTGTCCACCGGCCGCGTGGGCAAGACGTCGCAATCGATTCGCGCGAGCATGGAGCTGATCAAGACCCAGGCGACCATCCCCTACGACACTCCCCGGTTTTCCGCCTGGGGTATCCGCGGAGTACCGGCGACCCTGTATTACCAATCCCTGAACGAAAAACTGTCCGGCCATGCTTGGATCCATCCGGAAGGAGAAGTCCTGCTCTCAGGAGGCGAGCAGTTGCGCGTGGGTGGTTTCACCGTAGGCCCGGACGGCACCCTGTATTTCATCAACAACGCTCCCGGAGGAACCTCCACCCTTTACCGCATCCGCCCTTCGGAGCTGGACGACAATCCCGCCACTCCGGTGACGGCGCGGATGATCGGCCCCACCGAATTCGCGGTGGGCGGCGTGGATGAGATCCGTGGTCTCGCATTCGTCCCCCAACCCGGTTCCGCGCGCAATGGTGTCCTGTACGCCGTCACATGGAAGTCCAAACGCCTTGTCGAACTCAGCCTGGATCACGGCGCAGCCTCTCCCGTCGCCTCGCTGGCGCCCAAAGACCTGGCCTCCGGCGCGCCTTTTCCCTGCGAGGCCTTGGCCGTGGACTCCGCCGGCGATCTCTATGTTCTGGGCGGCGAATCCGGATCGGGCCTTTGGCGTTGGGATGGTTTCTCCCGCGCCTCGGACTGCAAAACCGCCTCCCTGGCCCATATCGCCGATCTGCCCGGCGCTGCCGGCAAAGCCCGTGCCCTGGCAGCCCATCCCGACGGTAACCTGTATGCTACTGACGCGGCGGGTTGGTTCCGCATCTCCCCGGTCTCCGATCCGGAAAACCGGGTCAAGCGCATTTTCCCGGACGCGTCGGATCTGAGCGGAATGGGATTCCTCTACTCAAGGGAGGATTTGAAATGCAATCGCCGCGCTCTGCCCAGGCTGGTCTCCGTCTGCCATGTGCCCGCGGGCCGGCCCGGCAACGCCCATACCGTGCTGGCGGCCGAGGATGCGGTCGCGGCGCGCGAAGGCGCCACGGATGCTCCGGGCAGGTGCCGCGGCGAAGAGACCTCGGAGCCCGCCATCGACACATCCATCCAGCTGAAGATCACCTCTTGGGAAGAGCATTCCGGGGATCTCGCCGAACGCCGCTGAAATCCTGCACGCCATCCAAGGCGGCTCTGCACCAATATCGTACCTGGTACGTTACGCTACGTTCCGGAACCCGTATGCATTGGGCTTGCGGAGCACGCGTCACTGTAACACGCAGATTTCCCCTGATTCCGGAATCACCCGATATGGTAACCTATCGTCACGATATTTACGCTCAAGAAGTCCCAACTCCCAAAGCGGATCGGCCTCATAAATAAGAGTAAAGTGATTGAATGCCCCCCCCTGCCCCGCTATAATCTTTGCAACCCGGCCTGGTGCCCAGATTGGATTCGAATATGATGAAGAAAGGTCCGACCTACATCCGCAATACCGGCCTGTCCCTCATACAACCCAACGACGGGCGCGAATTGCTGTTGGAAAAAATGCGCGGGAAGCTCGCCGGCGCTTCCGTTGTGCATCTGGAAGCGGCGGAAAAGCGCCGTGTGACGGCCCGCAAGACCGCATTCGGTTGGGGATGGCGGATCGCGATCGCGATGGCCGTGGCTTTGGGCAATCTCGCTTATATCGTTTCGCGCCCGGATGCGCCCGCCAAGGCCGCGGAGAAGCATGTCGCCAAATTGTCGGCACCCTCGGCCGCTCTCGATGCGAACGACCAGGCCTTGTATTGGACCTATGCCCTGTATGATTTCGATCAGCTCAAGAGCCGCTACGGCGTTTCTTCCACCGCTATAGTCGACGCGGAATACGCCAAGGAGCGCCTGCGCGCCCTGGTTCCGAAGGTGGATGCGCGCACCCGGTTCATCATCGATCGTATGACGCCCAAGGCGGGGAGTAAATGATGAAGCTTTCCAACCCGGCCTCGGTATCCTACGCGGCCGCAAGCCAGGCCGGATTCAGCCTTATCGAGATTCTGGTGTCCGCAGTTGTCGTGGCCATTCTCTCCACCGCCGCATTCTACTTCCTCAGCTCGCAGAACGGGATGGGGACGGCGGGAAACGATATGATGAAGGGAGTCAACTTCGGCAAGCTGAAGATGGACTCCCTCAAGGTGGCCACCTACGACGAGCTCGTTTCCGGATCGGATACTGTGTCGGACCGGTATATCCGAGCATGGCACGTGACAATCCTTCGCGATGGCGCAGGCGTGGAGACCGGCCGCAAGAAGCTCGACCTGAGGGTGATCTGGCCCCTTACCGGCGAACACGGTGTTTCACTCGCGACCTTGAAGAGCGATGATCATTTTAAGGAGGAGGCTCCATGAGAACCCGATCGCAATACGGCTTCAGCCTTGTCGAGATGATGGTGGGACTTGTCGTCAGTTCACTGGTACTGGCGGGCGGTTACAGCCTGTGGCGCACGCATCAGACGCAGGATTACCGCCTGGGCAAGAAGATTGATCTCCGGAACCAGATGACCCTCTCTTCCAAGCGCATCCAGCGCTCGATCACCCTGGCGGGAATCGGGCTTAACGGCGCTGCCAATCTGACGAAAGAGGACGCGGTCGGAAGCGACACGCTCATCATCTACACCAACCGGGGCGAGCGCAGGTCGACGCTCGCTAGCGATATCACGCATGGAGGCGGAGCCATCATCCTGGTCGACAGCTCATCCGTTTTCGTCGACGCGTCGTACATCATCGTAACAACCGGAACCGCATCGGAAATCCGGATGATCGTCCACCGCAGCGGCGCCAGCATCTATCTCAACGGCGCATTTACGGCGGATCATCCCAAAGCGACATCCATGGCCTATCCTGCCACGCGGGAACGCTACTACTCGGATCAAACCAATAACGAATTGATGAGGGACGGCGGCGGGACAGCCTCCGTCGTCGCCAAGGACGTCAAGAATTTCCAGGTTTCTTTCCGCAACAAGCATGGAGAATCCACGGAAATCTCCTCGGAGGTCCGGACGGTTCAATATTCATTCACGGGAATCTTTCCCGCCGAGGAAGGAGCGCTCAACAGCATCGTCTTTTCCTCCACCGCCATACCCAGGAACACCCTTTGAAGAGAATACCCGTGCCGGAAGAGATCCGCCGAGGCCAGGCCGGAGGCGGCCTGCTCACCGTGGTCGCGACCCTCGGATTGCTCCTCCTCTTGGCGCAGGGTTCCAGTTATTACCGCGCGCGCACGAGCGCCAAATTCCTCGGAGGGGAAAAGAACAAGGTGTTGGCCTTGCAGATGGCCGAGGCCGGCGTGGAAGACAATATCGCGGACATCGGCATGCGGAAGATCAAAATCACCGGCCACGATCTGGATACCTTCACCTACGTCAACAAACCTCTGGAAGGCGGCACTTACTCATCCCGGCTTAAAACCGTGGCGATGGGACCTAAGGCCGATACGGTGGATCTCACTTCCACCGGCTTGGTTGGCGGCGGTTCCAGTTCAGTGCTGGCCCGCCTCCGGCTCAAGAAATACCTGGATACCACGAAAACTCCAATATTGCATGTGATTCCCGAAACCACCTGGACCGTAGTCAGCCGTTCCGTCCCGCACTCCGATACGACGGTCACCGTGAAGGATCCCGAAACCATGCCCGCGGTTAATACCACGCCGGCCTATACCGCCTGCATGGGGTCGTCCGCCAAGAAATGCGACATCTGCCATCTTCCCGGCGGCGACGCGTCCAAAGCGAACGTCATCAACGTTGCCAAGTCCGCCATCGGCACGCATATCAGCCACCATGGGGATTACGTCACCACCGACGGAACCTGCGATCTCTATAAGCCGAAAACCGTGATCACCATAACCTATCACGTTACCCTGGACTCGACCCGTGTCGTCACCGATCATTCCACCTATGACACCACCGTGGTCATCGATACCGCCGTCAAGGTGCAAATCCTCTCCTGGAAGTAACCTTGCGCCTGCCCGCCCTTCGGCCTATTCATGGTCGGGCGGCCATGCGAAAGGATCCGGAACAAGACAAGGAGCCTCCCATGAATCCGCAGACAAACAACGAAAAAGCCCGGCGCACCCAGGCAGGAAGCGGAATACTCTCCGCCGTGATGACCCTGGGACTTATCCTCCTGTTGATCCAGGGAACCACCTGGTATCGGGCGAAAGCCAGCGCCAAGTTCCTGGGATCCGAGAAGAACAAGGTGTTGGCCATGCAGATGGCCGAAGCCGGAGTCGAGGAGAACATCGCCGATCTGGCGAAGAAGGACGTCCGCGCCGCCGCGGGCATGACCGATGTCAGCACCTATTCGCATAAACCATTGGACGGGGGCGCTTACAGTTCGACCTTGACCACGGTTTCCCTGGGACCCGTCGCCGACACAGTCGATGTCAATTCCGTCGGCTACGTCGGCACGATCAGCCAATCCATTCAGACGCGATTGCGTCTCAATAAACATCTCGACACCACCCGCACGGTGCTGTCATACGTGGAACCGGAAACCACGGCCACGATCGCCACCGTGATGAAGCCGGACACCGTCCTGGTCCTGCCCCCCAATGCGGCCACTATGCCTGCCATCAACACGACTGCGGCATGGACCGCCTGCATGGCCAGCGCCGCAACGAAATGCAAAGTCTGCCATCTGCCTATGCGTCCAAGTCCGGTCGGGAGGAACGTTTTGAACGAGTCCAAAGGATTCAACCTCAACTCCCACATCAGCCATATCGGAGACTATGTGACCACGGACGGGACTTGCGATATGTACGATACGACGAAAACCATAACCATGGCTTCGAAACTCGACACCACCTACGCCATCGTGGACAAATCCCTCTACGATACCACGGTCTCCATCGACACCGCGTTTAAAGTGCAGGTGCTTTCGTGGAGATGAGCGGATGTGGGGAGAGGAATTGACGCGGGAGTCACCCCGCCGTTACTGTATCGGGGGATCGGTCACGAAGGTCGGCACCCAGATGTTGTCATTGCCGTCCGTCTTCAGGATCAGGGAATATTTCCCGCCCTTGGCGAAAATGCCCTTCAGCCATTGCAACCCGGGGTCGTTCACGTCCTGCATCGGGAACAATACGCCGGTCGAATTCGCATAGGCCAACTTCCAGGTCCCAACGGGAACCTTGACCGTGATCGTGCCGTTCACGCCAACGCCCCCCAGCTTCCCTTCATAAACGGAATTGGTTACTTCCACCGCGGCCTTGTCATAGTAGTAGAAGACCAGGGAGTCCTTATCCAGCGTGATTTGGTTGGTAATGCTGATGACGGCCGAGTCGTGCGTCTGGTGCGTGGTATCCGAGGGCGGAGGCGTGAGATCCACGGCTTTGCAACCGGTGAGGCCGCCAAGAGCCGTAAGGCCGGACAACGCAAACACCATGGCCAGGAAAAGGGAGACGCCCAGGGGCGGCAATCGCATCAGACGAACGAAATGACGCAAGTGAGGACTCGGGATTGACGCGGAGCGGATGGCTTGGTTCATGTTGGGATTCCTCTCCCCCATAATACCATCTACGGGTAAACCCTTTCCACCCGGTTGCCCAGTGAGCAGATGATCTCGTAAGGGTGGGTTTGCTTGATGCGGGCCCAATCCTCGATGGTGATTTCCTTATTCCCGGACTTGCCCACCAGGATCACCGGATCGCCCACCTTGGACGCCGGGCACCCGTTCAAATCCACCGTCAGATAGTCCATGGAGACCCGGCCGAGGATGTTGCAGGCCTTGCCCCGGATCAGGACTTGGCCGGAGTTGCTGGCGGCCAAAGGTACCCCGTCCGCGTAACCCGCCGGAACCGTTCCCACCCAGGTGTCCCGGAACAGGGTATGCGTGCAGCCGTATCCGATGGTGTAACCCGCGGGAAGGCGGCGCTTCGCGATCAAAGTGGTCTTCAAGGACAGGGAGGGCGACAGTTTATAGCTCCGGAGCCCGTTCAAATCGAATACCCCATACAGATTGATGCCGGTCCGGACCAGGTTGAAATAGGATTCCGGGTAATTGTTGATGCCGTCGGAATTGGCCATGTGCACAAGGGGAAATCCGATCCCCACCCCTTCCAATTCGGCCAGCACCCCACGGAAAAGGTCGAGTTGTTCCCGGGTTTTTCCGTGCATAGGATTATTGGCATTGGGGAAATGGGAGTAGATGCCTTCCAGGATAAGGCCGGGCAGCTTCCGGATTTCCCGGATGTCCCGGAAAGCCTGGAAGTGCGGGATGCCGAGGCGGCCCATACCGGTGTCGACCTTGATATGGACCTTTGCCTGCTTACCCAACTTGCGAGCCTGGCGGGAAACGAGGCGGGCGGTGGCGAGGTCCGGAACCGGGCAAACCACCCCTAGGCGGACGCAGTCGGCAACCTCTGAGGCCAGCAATCCGCCGATGATTTGCACTGGCAGCCGGAACCTTTTCACGAGCTGGGCCGCCTCCTTGAGCTCGGCCACACCGAGACGGTCGGCGCCGGCTTCGACCAGGGATTCAGCCACAGGCAAAGCCCCTAAACCGTATGCATTGGCTTTGAGCACGGCCATCACTTGTGCCGGTTTTACCGTTTTTTGGATTTGGGCGAAGTTGCGACGGATGGAAGCGAGGCCCACCTCCAAACGGACCCGCGAAGGCATGGAAAACTCAGCCTTGGCCATAACCAAGGCCGCCCAAAGAGGGTCGAAAGGGGTACCAGAGGCAAAAATGAGTCCGGGTCGTCATGGCGAAAAGCAAATTTAGCATTAAATTTAGGCCGGGCCCCGCTCCGGACATCAATGCCGGGCCCGTCTGATCCAAAATTTGTGAAAGTAGGAATATGCGCAGCTTTAACTCCCTGTGTCTGTTGGTTGGGATAGCCTCCTTTTCGGCATCCGTCATGGCCGCCGAAGCCCATAAGGGAGAAGACCTGACTGGACGCTCGTTCAGCGGCAGGGATCTCACGGACGCGGAATTCAAAGGCTGCAACCTCGAGAACGCGCGCTTCACCCAGACCGTCGGCGCCAAGGCCAGTTTCGAAGGCTCCAACGGCAAAGGCGTGAACTTCTCCTCGATGCAAATTTCCGACGCCAATTTCAAGAACACCCAATTCCCGCAGGCGGATTTCCGCAATTCTGATTTGCGCAACAGTTCCTTCAAGAAGGCCGGCCTGGAAGGCGCCAATTTCCAGAACACGGTTCTGCTCGACGCGGTATTTGAAGGCGCCATTCTGACCAAGGCCAACTTCCTGGAAGCCAAGTTCAATGAGAAGGCCGTTTTCGCGAAAGCCAATCTGGCGGGCGCCAACTTCAAGAACAACAGCCTGGAAGGCTCGGACTTCTCCAAATCCGATCTCACCGGCGCGGTCTTCAACGCCGTCAAATTCGAAGGCGCGGACTTCTCCGGCGCCACCGTGGCCAACATCAACCTGGCCGAATCCAACCTGACGGGCGCGGATCTTTCCAAGCTCAACTTCACCAACTCCAACCTGCAGTCCACGGCCTTGGTGGAAGCGAATCTCAAGGGATCGCAATTCATGGATTCCAAGTTCGACAAAGCCGAGTTCCAGTTTACCAAGGTGAGCGGCGCCTCCTTCCAACGCTGTTCGTTCAACAACACGTCCTTCTACCGCACGGATCTGGGCGGCGTGAATTTCTCCGGCTCCTCGATGAACGCTTCGGTGTTCGACAACAAGTCCCTGGACAAGACCAATTTCCACGGCTCCCAGCTGGAACGCGCCAAGTTCACCATCGACAAGATGAGCAAGGTGGACTTCACCAACGCCAATCTCAAGTTCGCGGATTTCTCCGGGGCGCAGTTGTTCAATTGCGACTTCACGGGGGCGGATCTTTCCAATGCGCGGTTCGACAATGCCTTCATCACGGGGTGCGACTTTTCTGGGGCTAACTTGTCGACTGTGTTTTGGGATGCGGATAACCTGAAGAAGAATCTCTTCAACTCGGATACGCGCTTTCCGCGGTCCTATACTCCGAATCCTGCGCAGATGCGCGCGCACTAAGACCCTGCGGCCGAAGGCCCCTGGCCCCGTGGGGTCCTGGGGCCTAGTGCACGCTTCGCGTAAGTTTTCAATCTCCCTTCTCTGCGGTCACATGGCCGAATCCTTTTCGTAAATGTTTGTCTCATGCTCCCGACCGCGCAATCGTCGGCCGCGTGAGCTTGGATTCATTAAGAGCGCGGTCGGTCGCATCCGGATTCGGCCGTTTTGCAAGCTCCGCGTGATGCGGCCCCAGGACCCCACGGGGCCAGGGTCCGTCGGACGCACGCGCCCAGGGCGGGCGAATCTATTCGCAACGAGGAGGGTGGTCTCAGGTTTGACTCTGGGTTTGGGCTTAAGAGTGGGTCTTTTGGGTTCAGGGGTCTTTATCAATTGGGTGGGTAAAGCGCGCCCCCGGGGAAGGGCGCTTTGTGGGGGGTTGGCCGCTAGCAAGTCAGGCCGAAGAGCAGTTGGGACGATAGCGCGTGAGGCCGATTTATATGGGAGGCTCGGCAGAATGCATTCGTCGACTCACCGTCACAACAAATAGCGAACAGCCCCTGACCCATGAATTTATCCGCACGGTGGAGACGTTGGGCGGGGGCCCGGGCGGTCTGGGGGGCCGAATCGGGCGCAGCTTGCAAACAGGCATGCCGGAGCGCCGGGACGCGTTCTTTGGAGGCCCGCCACGACGCGACCGGACAATGCGCGGCCCGGCGCATCGACCGCAATGCAGTGCCAAGGAAATGCCAGGAAGACCCAGGGGACGAACCCATAAGACCCCCGCAAGCCTGCACCAGGCCCCCCAGACCGCCCGGGCCCCGGCCGTCGACAACCTCGGTGCGGTAAAATTCTATTATTGGGGGATATGAGACGTCCTGTAATCCACGCCGGTGCCGGCGAATTGGTGTATGAGATCCGCGAGATCGTAAAGAAGGCCTATCTGTTCCAAAAGATGGGCATCGAGATTTTCTGGGAGAACATCGGCGATCCGGTCGCCAAGGGGACCCCGATTCCCGCCTGGATGAAGAAAATCGTGGCGGACCTGGCCCAGGAAAACCAGTCGTACGCGTATTGCCCGACCAAAGGCGTACTGGAAACGCGCCAGTTCCTGGCCAAGAAGAACAATGCTTTGGGCGGGGTTCAGATCACTCCCGAAGACATCCTTTTCTGCAACGGCCTGGGCGACGCCATTTCCAAGGTCTACCAGTATCTCGATCCGGGCGTCCGCGTCATCGGCCCTTCGCCGGGGTATTCGACGCATTCGTCCGCCGAAGGCGGGCATGCGAGCCAGCCGCCCATCACCTATAAGCTGAATCCGGAAAACCATTGGTATCCGGACATGGATGAGTTGCGGAACAAGATCAAGTTCAATCCGAACATCGTCGGCATCCTGATCATCAATCCGGACAACCCCACGGGCATGGTGTATCCGGAATGGTACCTGCGCGAGATCGTCAGCCTGTGCGCCGAGAACGATTTGTTCATCATCGCCGACGAGATCTATACGCACATCACCTATAACGGCACCAAGGCGATTCCTTTGGCACAGGTGATCGGCGACGTGTGCGGTATCTCCATGAAGGGCATCTCCAAGGAATTGCCCTGGCCGGGTTCACGCTGCGGTTGGCTGGAGTTCTACAACACCCACCGGGACGTCGAGTTCGGCCGCCTGGTGAAGGCCATCGAGGACGCCAAGATGCTGGAGGTCTGCTCCACCACCCTTCCGCAAATGGCCATTCCGCCCATCCTGTCGCATCCGGAATTCCCGACCCATCGCGCTGCGATCAACCTGGACATCCAGAAGCGCGGAGACGTGGTGTACGAGACCCTCAAGGACGTGCCCGGGCTCATCGTCAACAAGACCTTCGGCGCGTTCTATACGTCGATCATCTTCAAGAAGGGCGTGCTGAAGGCGACCCAGAAACTGCGCGTGGACAATGTCGAGGCGCGGGCTTTGGTGGAAAAGATGGTGGAAGGCGTGCCGTTGGACAAGCGCTTCGTCTATTACGTCCTGGCGGCCACGGGCATTTGCGTTGTGCCGATATCCTCATTCTGTTCGGACCTGCACGGCTTCCGGGCCACTTTGCTGGAGGAAGATCCCAAGAAGATGGCTTGGATGTACCAGAAGCTCCGTTCGGCCATCGAGGAATACCTGGCTTCCTGATCCACTCCGCAACTCGGTCTTTTCCGGAAGGCCGGAAATGAAAGCGCCGCTCCCTTGAGAAGCGGCGTTTTTTATGATCCCGGGTTTTCACCCGACCTTTTATGGATCCTCAGAATGTTCTTGAATGGGATCCGCGGCGCAACCCGGCCGCATTGGCGGGACCGAAAGGACCAGGCGATTGCGTACCCGACTCTTCCCCGCTGTCGGAGGCTTGGGAGTCGGACAGGGGCCGCGTGCGGAGCAGCTTCCAGCGTTCTTCGGAAAGCGATTCGGCCAGCTTGGAATACGCCGAGTCCTGCCAGAATACCGAAGTGGAATCCTGATTCTTGAGGCCCTTCCACGCGGCGTAGTTGCGGAGCACCAGTCGCTTGTGCTGGAGGAACGCGTTGTTGGGCTTCTTCGGGTTCCACTTGGTGGGGCTGGGCAACAGGCAGATCAGATTGATGGCCTCGTCCTGCGTCAGATCCTTGGGCTCCTTCTTGAGCCAATGACGGGACGCGGCGCGGATGCCGAACACGCCTTCGTCGAACTGGGCGATGTTGAGATAGGTCTCGAGGATGCGTTCCTTGGGGACATAGTATTCCATGATCAAGGTGATGACGGCTTCGCGGGCCTTGCGGCTCATCTCCCGTTCCTTGGTCAGGTAAAGATTCTTGGCCACCTGCTGGGTGATGGTGCTGGCGCCGCGCGCCTTCTTGCCGGCCTGATGGTTGGCCACCAGGGCGTATTCGATCTGCTCCAGATCGAAACCCTGATGCTCATAGAACTTGGCGTCCTCGGCGATAAGCGCAGCTTCCTGGATCATCTTGGGGATGGAATCGAGCGGGATCCAGGACCATTGAATCAAAGTATCCGGTGGCGGCCATACGCCGGCGGTGCGGAGGCTGTCCGTGAGGCGCGCGCGTTCGGAGTCGATGAAGGCCGTGGACTTGGGATTCTCATGGACAAGGTCGCGGATGTCCCAGACGGAGAAATAGGCTCCCACCTTGACGACGCCCCACACCAGGAACACCAACACGGCGCCGAGAGCGATCTGATAGAGGCCCCAGATGATGAGCAGGATCGTCTTGACCGTGAGGTAGCCGACCCGTGCAGTCTCCTTCAGGATTTTGACCCATTGGGGATTTTCGTCCGCTTTGCCGGCCATGCAGGCACCCGCTCCGTCCCTATGCTTTCCGATAGGTTACGATTGTCCTAAATACGAAACCGTAGGGTGCCTCTATTACTGTCTTCTTGCCCGCTGCCCGCTCGCGCCGGTTCCCCGCTTCGGGGAACTGCGCCCTCGGCGACAGAATCCATTTATAGAGGCATCCTAAAGCGCTTGGAACCGGGGTTGGAACTTAGAAAGTTCGAACTAAGTTTCAAGAAAAAGGAGTGGCTTCGGACCCATGACCGCATTCAGACCCTGCATCGACCTGCATCAAGGAAAAGTAAAGCAAATCGTGGGCGGAACGCTCTCCGATTCCGGTGAAGGCTTGCGCACCAACTTCGTGTCCGATCACGATGCGGCCTGGTTCGCGGATCTGTACCGCAAGGACGGTCTCAAGGGCGGGCATATCATCATGCTGGGGTCCGGAAATGAGCGGGAAGCCATTTCCGCGCTCAAGGCATGGCCCGGCGGCATGCAGGTGGGCGGAGGCCTGAACGACGGCAATATCCGTCCCTATCTGGATGCCGGAGCCAGCCACGTGATCGTAACCTCCTGGCTGTTCCCGGAACGGACCTTGGACATGGAGCACCTGGCCCGCATTTCGAAAATCGCGGGCAAAGAAAGGTTGGTCATCGACCTCAGCTGCCGGCGGAAGGGTGACGGCTGGTTCGTCGCCACCAACCGCTGGCAGACGGTTACGGATGTCCGCATCGAAGCGACTCTGCTGGAAACCCTTTCCCGATATTGCGACGAGTTCCTGATCCACGCCGCGGACGTGGAAGGCCGGCAGCAGGGCATGGATTGGGAGCTGGTCGATCTGCTGGCCCGCATCTCCCCCATTCCCACCACCTATGCAGGCGGCGCCAGGGATCTTTCCGATCTGGATCGCCTCGACAAGGCGGGTGGCGGCAGGCTGGACCTTTCCATCGGCAGCGCCCTCGACATTTTCGGGGGGAAACTTGTGCGTTACGCGGAATGCGCCGCCTGGAACCGGAATCACGGCGCGGCGGCGGCTGAACCGGGGAACTCCTGACCGGTTCCATGGACGAAGATCCGGGCGGAAAAGCCGAAGGAAATACGGACGGAAAACCTGAGGGAAATACCGACGGTTATTTTGAAGGAACCACGGGGCATGAGGCCCTCTCCCCGCGGCATGTCCTGGTCCACGGCTCACACAAGGACGAGATCATGGACTACTCCCTGGTGCTGGCTTCCCAGGGCATCAAGCATTGGATGGAATTCGACGGCAACGAATGGCGCCTGTCGACCGATGAACCGGAAGCCCGCCTCGCGCACGACCTGATTGAACTGTACCGATCCGAGAACCGCGGATTCACGGACGCGCCTCCGGAACAGCGCGATCTCAACCTGCTGCTCTCTCCCCTCTTGTTTCTGGCCGTGCCCGTCGCCTGCTATTTCCTGGTGGGCTTAAGCCCCTGGGCCAACTGGTGGCATTCCCGCGGCAGCGCGGACGCCGCCCTGATCCTGGGCGGCGAATGGTGGCGCTGCTTCACCGCGGCCACCTTGCACGCGGACGATGAACACCTGCTCAGCAATCTCGTTTCCGGCTACTTCATCCTCAATCTGTTGAACCATCGCATGGGCGTGGGGACGGTGATGGTATTGGCGTCGCTCGGCGCCGGCCTCACAAACGCATTGGTCGCCCTGGTATCCGGGGCGCCCCATGTCTCGATCGGTTTTTCCTCCGTGGTGTTCTGCATCCTCGGGCTTTTGGCCGGTGTGGAAACCGTGAAAGCGTTCCAACGGCGATTGGCGCGCAATCCCACCTCAATCTCGACCGCGGCCGGCGCCGTCCTCGGTACCACCGGCCTGATGCGCCTCCGGCTGCTGACGCCCATCCTGGCGGCATTGTTCGTCTCCGTGTACGTGGGCATCGGCGTGAACGTGGACGTGAAGGCGCATTTCTACGGCTTCGGAATCGGCGCCGTCCTGGGACTGCTGTCGCGCATGTACCCAAAGGCTTGGGAACGGCCGGCCTGGCAGGCCTTCTCCGTGCTGGCGACATACGCTGGGTATACCTTCACCTGGTTCCTGGCTTTGCGATCCTGAAGATTGCGATCTCCGCGGGAGTCACCGCGAGAGTCACCCGGTAATCGACACTGACAAATAAAAAACGGCGGCTCCCCCAGGAACCGCCGTCCGGGTCCGAGGGCTGGAAGCCCTCGGTGGCGAGGGTCGGTAGCCTCCGGCCCCTAGCCCCTCTCCCCCATTCGTTTACCGCTTTGCTCTATTGAGGCTACTCTTTGGTTTTGCCTTTGGGTAGCCTTCGACCATGGTAGCTAAAGCACGATGCGTTTCACCGCCAGCCTGCCGGCAATGCGGATCTTCACCAGATAAATGCCTGGGCGCACAGCGGCCGAGGAAAGGTTGAGGGCCCCTCCCTCAGACCGCGGCGCCCAGTTCCCGGCGAGCTGCCCCGCCAGGTTATACAGTTGCACGACCGAGGATAACCCGTTCTCCATCCCGTCGATGCGGATCACGAAGCCCCCCTGCATGCGTTCCACGCGCCAGGCGGAAGGATCCGCGAAGGCGCCGAGCTTGGCCACCAGGACCGTGCTGATTGGGAAGTTGGGATTCTGCGGCGTGCCGACCGGATTGCCGGGGTCGAGGGGATTCGCCACTTGTCCCTCCAGGTAATTCGGAATCACGTCCTTGACGCTGAAGTTGGCGATACGCGGCACGCCGTTCTCGTTGTAGAAGGCGTAGAGGGCCGGGCTCACGGAATCCTTGGGCAGGGACAGCAGGCTGGCCCACTCATCCACGAACCCGAAGGAGGGGCCCAGGGGCGCTTCCTTTTTCTCCGAGAAATGCGCTTCGGAAGCCGACCACAGCACCGCTGCGCCGGTGTCCGCGGCGGTTTCGAATACCGCCGACTTCACCTTGGTGCTCGCGAGTAGCTTTCCATTGGAGTCGAACGCCTCCCAGGACAAGGTGTCGTTCCACGCGGAATCGGATTTGCCCTGGAAGACCATGCTGCCGCAACCCACCGCCAAACCGCCCTCGCAGGCCACTGGGAAGTCGTAGGCATGCTTGCCGTTGCGCACCGTAACGGACAGGCTTACGGCGCTACGGATATTGAGGCCTTTCAGTACCTCCTGGGATACCGTAGCGTACAGGTTCAGGAAATTCCCGCCCATCTGCCCCGCCGGAAAGGTCGTCTTGTAGGCGGCCTGGCGTATGGGCGTGACGGGTTGGATGGCTATGCCCGGCACCGACACCAGATGCCCCCATACGTCCCAGCCGTTGCCGGGATCGCCCACTTCATCCGCCGTCATCAAGCGGGTGCGCGGCAGGGTCATTTCCGTTTTGGTGCCGTTCGACATGGCGAAAATCACCTTCGGCACCTTGCCGCCGTTCTCCAGGGTCACGGGAATCTGCAGGGTCGAACCCGCGAACAAGGAGGTCAAAGCGGCCTTGAAAGGCATGGTCACGCCGTCCGGTCCCATCACGGGCGGCAACTGGTAACGCAGGCGCAGATGCCGGGAGAAGCCCAACGTCACGGGATAGATGCGGAAGCGGTAGGCGCCCGCCCCGGTCTTTTCAAGGATCAAGGGATCGCGCGGCCGGGCCGGCGGAGTCGAATTGCGGTTCACCAGATCTTCGTACAGGGCTTTGGCGGCGCTGCGATCGAGAAGGTTCCCCTTCAGGATGGTGTCGCCGTCCCACAACAGGGCGCCCGTAATGGCAGCTCCCGGAGGCAGGGTCATATTGCCCACGATTTCCAGGCTCTTCCCGTCGTTGCCCACGCCCACCGTGCCCACCGCCGCGATCTCCGCGTCCTCTTCCACGTCCAGGAAAACCGGATTCACGCGCACGCGCACCGAAGCCACGCTCAGCTGGCAATTCCCGGAATTGTATCCGCCGCCCGCGTTGTTCGTATGGGTGGTCTGCCACATCACCTGGCTCTGGGCGCCCAGGGCCAGTCCTGCCATCAGCGCTCCGAGGCGCTCCCAATGGATTCCGAAAATGCCTGCCCGCATGTTCTCTCCTTCAATGCGTTGAATGCTTGCACTCCCCTGCGGAGAGCCTTGTGCCGGAGTGAAACGCAAATGCCGTGCCCACGCGCAACGGCGGCCGTTTCAGGCGGGGAACCCGCGAAATTGGGCTGATTGGGAGAATGGAGATTGGAACGGTCAGGCGGCGCGCGTTTGGAGGCGATCAACTTTGTATGGGGAGCGCTCAGGATTTGCATGGCGGCGGAGGTCAAAAAAAAGATCCGCCCCACTCCGGGACGGACCAATTCATCAACCGGGCGCCGGTGGTTAGTCCAGCGGATGAGCTAGGCTCGCCGCGATGGAGTTGCTTGCGCAACTCCACGCTTCCTCGCTAGTCTAACAGGTGACCGTGCATGACCAGGTGGTCGACCTTGAACAGCTTCACGAAAATGGCCACGCGCATCCACATGCCGTTTCGCTCCTGGCGCCAGTATTTCGCGCGCGGATCCGCGTCCACCTCCGGATGGATTTCGTCGCGGCGCGGGAGCGGATGCATGATGACGGCATGGGGCTTCATGTGCTTGAGATGATGCACGCCCAGTTTATAAGGCGTGATGTCCACCTTCTTGGACTCGCCATCCTTGTCGTGCTCATCCTGGATGCGCGTGATGTAGATGGCGTCCAGTTGCGGCAGTACCGAGTTCAGGTCCTGGGTTTCGTGGTATTGCACTCCATGCGACTGCAGGCTCTTCTTGATGTCGTCCGCCATGGCGAAATCGTCCGGCGCGATGAAGATGAGCCGCACGTTGCGGTAGTTCTTCATCAGGTAGCAGAGCGAACGCACGGTGCGGCCACGCTTCAGGTCCCCCATCATGGCGATGGTCTTCCCGTCGATACCGCCGATCTCCTTGAAGCTGCGCTCCAGGGTATAGATGTCAAGCAGCGCCTGGGTGGGATGCTGATCCTTGCCGCTGCCCGCGTTGATGATGGGCACGCGCCGCTGGATGGTATCGAACAGGGCGGCGGCGTTCTCGGCCAACCCTTCTTCTTTGGTGCGCATCACCACCACGTCCACGTAGGAGCTGAAGGTACGCAGGCTGTCCAGCAGGCTTTCGCCCTTCACTTCCGAAGAGGTCGAGGAGTCGCGGATCTCGCTGGTCTGGATGCCCAGGATCTGGCAGGCGTTGTTGAACGAAAGGAAGGTGCGCGTGGACGGCTGGGTGAAATACAACATCGCCCGCTTATGCGCCAGCAGGCCGCGCAAGTAGAGCAGGCCCTCCTTGGTCTTGGCGAATTTCCGGATCGCCGTCGTCAATTCGCAAAGTTCGTCCAGGATGGCCCGGTCGAATTGCTGGGTCCTGAGGATGTGGAAGAACTCGGGTTTGGGCTGTCTTTCCATGGGCGGAAAGATAGCAAAGAGTGGATGGTGAGATTGGGCGGCTTGGCCAGACGGCAGGGCATTCGGAGCCGCTTCCAGGGGCTTAAGGAAGAGTGAACGGGCATGTGCTGTGGATTTTGACGCCGTGGCGCTTGGGGGTGCTTCACGTCTGGAGTCGGGGGTCTGGAGTCTGGAGCGAAGAAAGGGCCTCCGGAGGGAGGCCGTTGTTTTTCTTGCTCTAGCTCCAGACTCCAAAGGGCGGAGCATCTGAACCAGGGTGGCAGCCAGGACTCCAGACGTGAACTCGCTACTACCTGAAATGTCTCAGGTCTCCGCCAAGCTTGCCCGAAATCTCTTTTCTACTCCGCCACATACGTCCCAAGATTGATCTTCGAAAACCCCTTCCCATCATAGGTCAATTGGATCCTCGTCTCCGAATTCCCTTCCACCTCCACGGTTTCCAGGTGCACGGGGCGGTCCCAAAGGCTGTAGACATGGCGCAGGGTCTGGCGGGCGTACTCCTCTTCCAAGGTCAGGCCATCGTAGAAATGGCGCAGATAAAGCTCGCGCTTGCCGCCGTAATCGCCGTCCGTTACCTTAATCAGGGGGACGCCGGAATGGGCGAAGGAACGCACAATCAGATCCTTGATCGTTGACCAGTTGGTCTCCTCGACCGTGAGTTCCTCCACGTTGCCCTGCTGCTTGGATCCATAGATGTAAAGCTCGGATTCCTCCACCACCTGGTGGTTCATGAACTCGTCCAGGAAGAACCAGTCCATGTGGGTGCGGCGCACTTCGAAAATCTTTTCCATGCCTTTGCCGGACTTGAGGTCCATATTCCATTTGTCGATGGATTCGCTGCGCTCCCATTCCGGGCCGAATTGGCCGGCATTGTAGCGCTTCTCGATGTTGAGGAAGGTCTTGATGCCCAGCAGGTACGGGTTGAGGCCGAAAGGATTGCTGGCCAGTACGCGCGCGTTATAGAGGTTGTAATAGCCATGCTCTTCCGGCGTCAGATAGCCGTCCTGGAACAGCCGGGACATCAGGCGCATGTGCCAGAACGAGGCCCAGCCTTCGTTCATGACCTTGGTCTTGCGCTGGGGCATGAAATAAATCGATTGATCGCGGATCACGCTGAGCACGTCCAGCTCCCATTCCTCGAAGGCGCGCGGAGAATGCTTCATGATGAAGCCCATCATGTCCGCGTCCGGTTCGGCCGGGATCTTGCGCTTGAGCTTGCGCGCCTCGTCGCGCTTCTCCTCGAAGCTCTTGGTGGTCAACTGGGCGTCGAAGTCGAACAGATCCCCGAAAGGCGTGCCGATCTTGGGCGGCCGGCGCTTGGGCTCAGCGCTTACGGGTTCGATGGCGCTTTCCTGGAACAGATCGGCATCGATATGCATCTGGATGGCCTGAGCCGCGTCAATCAGGCGTTCCACCTCGTCGATGCCGTAGTCCTCTTCGTACTTGCGCAGGCGCCCTGCCGACTCACTGGCCGAGGTGAGCATGTCCCGGCGGGTGCGGCCGAAATAGATGTTGTTCTTCATGAAGTCGTTGTGGCCGTACACGTGGGCCATCACCAGCACCTGGATCGGGTATGGATTGGTTTTCATCAAAAACGCGCGCGAGGGATTGGAGTTGAGCACCACTTCATAGGGGATGCCGCCGCTGTATTCGTATTGGGTGCGCTGCTTCTCATAGTCCCGGCCGAAAGACCAATGGGAATAGTTGACCGGAAGATTGTAGGACATGATCTCCAGCATCTTCTGGGCCGGGATCACATCGAACTCCTGCGGAAAGCAGTCCAACCCGTACTCGCCGACGATCTTGGCGATGTGGTTGTCGGCCTTGACGAGCCTTTTGATCTCGTCCTTTTCCCTGCTGTCGCTCATATCTTCTTTTCCTTGGAGAAGAATACCTTCAGGGCCGGATACACATGGCCCTTGTTCTTGAGGATGACTCCGGCCAGCGGCAGTTCCGCGCGCTGCGCCAGGTAATACTCGAAATCCGAATCGCGGTAGGAGGTGTAGCGCTCCAGGCTGAACGACTCCTCGAAGTTGCGCATCAGCTGCTGCCCGTAGGCCACCTCGGTGCGGATTTCCCCGTAGCCGACCATGTTGGGATTCTTCTCCATCAGGCGCTTGACGCTCGCCATGGTCTTGGCCGGATCCCAATCCTCGCCGTCGGAAAAATGGAAGGCGTAGGTGTTCCATTTCGCCGGCGGATAATCCGTGTCGATGAGCTGGCAGGCCAGGTCATAAGCCGAGGCGCAGATGGTGCCCCCGGATTCGCCTTTGTGGAAGAACTCATCTTCGTCCACGAGCTTGGCCTCTGAAGTGTGCGCGATAAAGCGGATTTCAACGTTGCGGTACTTGTGCTTCAGGAATTCCACCATCCAGAAGAAGAAGGAGCGGGCCAGGTATTTCTTGGTCGTGGACATGGAGCCCGACACGTCCATCATCGCCAGGATGACGGCGTTGCTGTGGGACTCGACGTTCTCCTTGGGCACGCGGTAGCGCAGATCCCCATGCTGGATATAGGGCTTGAGCTTGTCCTCTTCGTCTTCCAGCTCCGCCTCGGGATTCTCCTTGTTCAGGAGCTCCAGGGCCTTCTGGTAGTCGCCCTTGAACTTGTTCAGGGCTTTCTGGCAGAGTTCCATCGGCTTGCCGGTCTTTTCCGCCAGCTTGGATACGGAATCGGCCGCGCGCTTGATCGCGTTCTTGAAGCTGCGCTTCTTGTCCAGGTTGGGCTTGAGGCCGTGTTTCTCGACCTCCTCGAAGCTCCATCCGGAAGGCACCACCGTCTCGGCGATCTCCTTGCGCCGCAGATCCGGCAACTGGAGATCGTCCATCATCATCTGGATCAATTCCTCGATGTCGACCTCGGTCTCCATGTAATCTTCGCCGGCCGTATCGGCGGGCTTGCCGCCCTTGCCGGGACCCTGGCCCTCGCCGTTCGGGGACGGCCGCCGACCGATCACGTCGCCCTTGTCCTTCTTGCCGTGGCCCAGGCCGTAGCCTCCGCCGCCCTCTCCCCCGCCCTTGCGCTTGCCGTAGATGAACTGGTAGCTCTTGATGCCCCGGATCGGTATCTTGACGGTCTGGCCCTTCTTGCGGGAGATGATGCTCTCTTCGGAGATCACGTCGGCGATATTCTCGCGGATGATGTCCTTGATCTTCTTCTGATGGCGCGCCCCGTCCTCCTGGCCGCGCTTGGAAAAGTCCCAATCCATTTGACGGACGGTCATTGAAGACTCCCTGTGTTCGAAATTCCATGGCCGGGAGCCGGGAGCCGGGTGCAGAAGAAAAATAAAAAACCCAACCGACTCGCTGTCAGTTGGGCAGTGAAAGGAATCCCAGGCTGGTTCTCTTGCTCCCGGCCCCCGGCTCCCGGCTCCCGGCCAAACCCGTTCGGCCTCACCGATTCACTCTTCCTTCCGCAGCACTTCTCCGACGAACTGCAAAAGCCTTTCCGCGTTGCGTTCCGAATACCCCTTGCTCTTCAGCGCTTCGATGGCATCCACCCGGCGCTTCATGGTCTTGGGATCCTTCTTGTTGGGATCCGCGATGGTGAGGCTGACCACGTTCTTGAGATCCGACATCAGCTTCTTTTCGATGGCTTCGTTGAGCGGCTGGTAGGATTTGAAGTCGAAGGGCTTGCCTTGATCCATGGCGTCGGACTTGAAAACGAAGATGCCCTGGCGGAACTCGCGCTTGGCGTTCTCGGAGACGCCGATCATCTCTTCGATGCTGCGCATCAGCTTCTCGTCCGGTTCCAGGGGTTCGCCCGTGACCGGGTCCGTCATCTTCTTCTTGAGGCAGAAGGAGGTGGTGTTCTTGATGTAATTGTCGAACAGGGATTGGGCCTGATCCTCGTAGGCGAAGAGGAAGGCGCGGTTGACCTCCTTCTTGGCCACCTCGCGGTACTCGCCGTTGACGCTGCCCTTGTCCGCCATGAGCAGGCGCAGGTAGCGCTCGGCTTCCTCTTCCGAAAAGCCGATATGATGGCCGAAATTGTTGCGTAGGGAGCGGATCACGTCGAGGGGCATGATGCTGCCTTCCTTCTCCTTTTCGGAGAGGGCGACGTTGATGGCGTTCACGACGAAGCGCGGACTGATGCCGAACATGCCTTCGCCTTTTTTCTTTCCCTCAAGGCGCAGGGCCTTCAGATCCACGGGATCCTTCTCCTGCTCCATCACGGCTTCGCCGTTGTAGTAGCGCATCTTCTTGATCAGATCCGGGCACAGGGAGGATTCGGTCAGGCGCGTGAGCACCGCGAACATGGCCGCCACTTCCAGCGAGTAGGGCGCGATGTCGATGTGCGAGAATTGCGAGCTGGCGATCATCTTCTTGTAGATCTTCACTTCGTCGTCCACGCGCAGGTTGTACGGCACGTAGATGGGATACATGCGATCGTGGAGGGCTTCGTTCTCCTTGTTCGCCTTGAACTTGTCGAACTCGGTCTGGTTGGTGTGCGAGAGGATGACGAGATCGGTGTAGATCTGCGGGAAGCCCGGCACCTTGATCAATTGCTCCTGCGCGACGGTGATGAGCACGTAGTGGAACTTGATATCGCATTTCAGGATTTCGATGTACTCGATGAGCCCGCGGTTGCTGATTTCCAGCTCGCCGTCCAGGCTGTAGGCGCGCGGATCCGTCTCGCCGTACTCGGTTATCTTGGAGAAGTCCACGTGGCCGATCAGTTCCGAGATGTCCTGGTTCTTGGGATCGCTGGGCTGGAAGGTCCCGATACCGCGGCGGGCGCGCTCGGAAAGCGTGACCTGCTTGACCTTCACCTTTTCCCAGAGCACGTTGCCCTTATCGTCCTTCAACTCCGCGTTGTTCAACAACCGATGCCGGCAGATAGGGCACAAATCGCCTTCGATCTTGACGCCCGCCAGTATGTCCTCCCACTTGGCGCGGTCATGCCGCGGGACCAGGTGCAGGGGATCTTCCGACATGGGGCAGCCGTCGATGGCGTAGAGCGGCGCGTTGGTGGAGAACTCCTCCAAGCGCTTTTTCAACAAGCTGGAGATCGAGGACTTGCCCGAAGATACGGGGCCAACCAGCATGAGAATGCGCTTGCCCGTTTCCGTGCGGCGCGCGCCGGCGTGCAGGAACTTCACGATGTCGTGGATGGATTCATCCACGCCGAAGATCTGCCCGTCGAAAAAGTTGTAGCTGACGAGATCCTCATAGCCTGGGGCGAGAACCTTTTCGGTGGTGGGGCTGGTGCCCTGGCCGATAATCATGTTGTAAAGCCGAGAGGGAGCGCTCATGGCGATGGCGGGATTCACCTTCACCAGCTCCAGGTATTCGAGGCAGGTCCCCTGCCATGACGTCGCGCTTTTCTTGGCGCGGTTTTCATTGATAATCGACTGGAAATCCTTATTATCGCTGTTCATGGGTGGGTTCCCCTTCCCCTATATATTACGTTTTCCGGTTTCGAAAAACATCAATTTTCTCAATATTTGTCGCTTGGTTTTATCGTTCTTCCCAAACCATTTTTCCGATGCGCGATCTGGGTCCATTTCATACCGCAAGCACACCGCAACCGCCCGATTGATAGGATAACGACGCACGCCGCCGTATCCATCGGTTTGACAAGGGTTTGACTGATACACGAAGTTGGCTTGGACATGGACGGTGCTCGCCTCCATTCTGAACCCGGATCGACCCGGAGCGTCGCTCCGGCGGGGTGCGAATTTTATTAATTTTCACACCCTGGACCATCAAATTTTACCCACTGGGGACCTCTAACGCCATGGCAAAGATCAACTCGAATTACCAAAAGCTCCAAGCCGGATACCTCTTCCCTGAAATCGGGAAGCGCGTTAGGGCCTTCGCCTCCGAAAACCCAAGCGCCAAAATCATCCGGCTCGGTATAGGAGACGTAGTCCTCCCTCTCCCCGCCCCCATTCTGGAAGCCATGCACAAGGCCGGGGACGAAATGGGCAAGGCCGAGAGCTTCAAGGGCTACGGTCCCGAGCAAGGCTATGATTTCCTGCTGCAGGCCATTTCCGAGGATTTCAAATCCCAGGGCGCGCAGGTGGCTCCCGAT